>Ga0209467_1000270_pt1 | contig 88622 bp, 89 predicted proteins | sample Higcelwee11metaG_FD_187175 | JGI IMG/M metagenome (GOLD analysis project Ga0209467, IMG submission 187175) | Freshwater pond sediment microbial communities from the University of Edinburgh, under environmental carbon perturbations - High... | ecosystem: Environmental > Aquatic > Freshwater >...
TAGTCCTGTCGCCGTAGCGAAACCACTGTTACTGATCAAATAGTCCGTATAAAGTTCAAGGTAGTCTGTTTTCATGCTCTATAAAAGCATATTGTGTGCCTTGATAGTTTTTACTGCGTAAGGTCAGTTATTAATGGAGTTTTATCATCAGAGGGGTCTAAATTATCAGGCTTTGCACCATTTTTCAATAAAAAATCTAGAATTTTTGTATCTTTATTGTTTCTAATAGCCTGTTTTAGTGGCAATGTGTACTTTAAAAGATTTACATTTGCACCTTCTTTAATCGCTGCTTTAACACCATCCAGATCATCATTTCGAATGGCTGAATCTAATTTTTCATTTAAAACATACAATTCATCCATATGCTTGTTAACACTACTAGATATCTGTGATCTATGTTGGAGGTTGCGTCTTATCTCTTGAGCCAATTCATCCGTCATGTATTCATCGGTTGATTCTGCATAGATGCAAGCAGCATTTCCGATTAAAGAGAGAACCATAATCGAACGGAAAAAAGATAACTTTAAAAATGGTGTTAAAGAATTCATGGGTACTTTCTGTATTAATTTTATTTTTTTAAATGTTGTACTTATTCAACACTTTGCTTGCTAAGTTCTGTTTTTTTATTCGAAATTTCATTCTGAGAAAGTAAATTGTCTGATTTCACATCGAGAGAATAAACTTTACCCGATGGCATTGATTTGTTTTTAACTGAAATACTGCCATCTTCTTTTTGCGAAATTGTGATTAAAATACCTGTGCGTCCACCACGAGCATCTTCATCACCTTGTATCTCTAAATTACCGATTATTTCAACATGCTCCGGATCTTCAAACTCACCTTGCGTTAATCGAAACGTAACACCTTGTCCATCAAATCCATATCCATCAATAGTTTCTTCACATGGTAGATTAGACCCTTTTTGAATGAGAATTTTATTTTTTATTTTTCCACTATAACTATCTTCGTAAATAAAGCCCAGTGAGTGTGGCGCAATATCTTTTACACTCAAATTTTTTAATTCTGAAAGAACTTTCTTTGACAAATGATCGCCTGATGCAATCCCTTCCTCGATAGCAACTTTCGTCGCAAGGAGTGCTGCACCTTGCGCTACCACCTCGTCAGGATTCACATTCGCCATCGGTTTGATCCCAAACTCTTTTTCAAGCATTTCAGAAACCATAGGAATCCGTGTCGATCCTCCAACCAAAACGATATGATCAGGCTTTTGTGTCTGCTGTACAACGATATGAACATGGTTCATGCTCTCATGAATATGATGTTCAATCGCTTTTTCAAATGCTTCACGTAGAAGATCATGTTTGAACTCTTTGAGACTATTGAATCTTAATTTGACAGAGCTTTTTTGACTTAATGATTTTTTTGCATTCTCTGCCAACTCATATAATTCTGCTTTCACTTCGGTATCGTTGTAATCTAAATCCGCATCAGGATGTTCTTTGGCTATGACCTCTTTAATATATTCAATGAGAGCCTCATCAATATCTTTTCCGCCCAGTTTTGCATCTCCTGCTGTTGCAAGGACTTCAACACTGTCTCCGTTGATCTTGATCATACTAACATCGAACGTTCCACCTCCCAAATCATAGACTAGAACAGTTTTATTATTAAGGGAGTTATCATTGATATGAGAAAAATAGATAGCAGCAGCAGTAGGTTCCATCACCATTCGAAGGACTTTAAGACCTGCAATTTCAGCAGCTTGTTTTGTTGCTTCTTTAGCATTGGTATCAAAATAGGCAGGAACAGTAATGACAACACCATCAATCTCTTCATTGGTCGCTTGAGTGGCACCTTCAGCCAATTTTTTCAAAATGATTGATGAGATATCGATTGAAGTGTATTCTTGTCCTCTATAACTGAACCCTAATTTGTGTGGTGCGTCCATAAAGCGTTTGGCAAACGCAACGGTTTGATCAGGTAAAATGGCATGAGCATTTTTTGCTTCTTTTCCAACTACAATGTCGTCTCCATCAAACTGCACCACAGAAGGAGTAATATTATCCCCCTCAGGATTGTGAAGCACTTCTGATATGCCACGTTCATTGAAAACTGCTACCGCTGAATTAGTTGTTCCTAAATCTATCCCTAAAATAATCCCCATATCAATTTCCTTCTGTTGCTTTTTCAATAAATTTATAAACTGAAACTTTTGCCGCTTTGATAATCAGATCATTTTGTTTGTACCCGATACTGAAACATTTAACAATTTTACCGTTCAATTCACTATTATCCGTTTCGATTGATTCTTTGGCACTATGGATACGACGATCAAACATATCTCCTTCTACTGGTTCAAAGCTTTCCATGTCCAACGACGACATAAAATCATCCAACTCTTCATAAAGATCTTCGAGTTTAAACTCAGTCGATGCTTTAGGATCTTTTTTTAATGCGTTTGCTCTATCGATAATTGATAAAAATTGATCCGCAAATTTTTTTTGGATATCAGAAATTAGTTTATCTTTGCAATAGCTGTTCTCATCTATCAGTTTGTAAAGCTTGTCAACAAGCTCGTTGTTTTTTTGAAGATCCGTAGAGAGTTGTTCCAATACACCAGTCTGTTGTTCCACAATGTTCCTTTATCTAATATTTTGAATGAAATTTATACGATCAGCCGTTTTCGGATGTTCTGCCAAAAGAGCATAAAGGGCAGAAGGCTTTTGATCCGAATTATTTTCAGATTCTTCGATGATTCTAAGCACATCAATCATGTCTTGCTTGGATGATGCATTCGCACCAATATGATCCGCTAAATGTTCACTCTGTTTAAATGCGTAAGCATTGATAAAATTATTAGCCCAAAGTGAAAAGCGGACAAATAGCATCGCAAATCTAAATCCCATTAAGACAACCATTGTAGAAAGAGTGATCCACCAAACTCTTCCTTTTGATGCAAACGCGTGGATGGAATACACCATACGATTACTCCAAACAGCGGCATATGGGATAAAATATTGAATCGAAAAAAGCATAATTTTTTGCAAACTGTCTTTGTTTTTGATATGACCAAGTTCATGCCCAATCACTGCTTGCAATTTTTGATCACTAACGCTTTTTGTCAATCCATCAAATACAACAATAACGTTATCTTTCCGGCTACTGAGTGCAAAAGCATTAAAAGCATTTTCAGTTGATCGCATTAGAACAATCGGAGTTGTCTGCATACCTAATTTCTCACGTGCATCATTAAATGCGTTTCGAATACGCTCATTGATCTCATCATCTGAGACAAGTTGTGTATCAATCTCGGTAGCTGTACCTTCAGATACAAGTTCATTTTTAACAAGTTCTTTAGCTGATTGACCCGAAATAATATAAAATCTGAAAGCGACCAATACTACCGGAAGGAATAAAAAGAATGTCTGAACGACTGATCGATTTTCATAAGATACATGAAAATTACTGATTACAAAACTACCTAGCATAAATGTTATTGGAAATGCCATGATCATTAATGCAAACGAAACGTTCGCAAAACTAAGAGATAAAGCCGCCCACTTTTTCAAGTGTTTATCATTCGTGTTATTCAATACTGCCCCTTTTGGCAAGATTTTATTTCCAAATTGTGGATTAATTGTGGATTTTTCAATTAATAATAAAGATGCTACAGATTTTATTCTTTTATGTTTATGAAAACACAAAGATCTAAACAGATTTGTTGTATAGATGTGATATTTTGAGTCAACGATTCATTAGTTATCACTATGGTGAATTGATAGAAGATTTTACAAGCTATAAGCTTCTATAAAAATTACACTGTAGTGAAATAAGTATAAAATGAATTTAGACATTGAAATATCAGAAGAAGAGATAGAAGCTTTTTATCGTCGTATTGGTTTCAATGTCAAAAAATTGAGACAATCAAAAGGTCTTAGTCAGCTACAGTTGGCTTTGGCAATTGGACAAAAATCAGTTTCAACTGTTGCAAAAGCTGAAATAGGTGTAGAAAACAAACATTTCAATTTAGAACATCTCTATAAAATTGCCAAGGTTTTAGAAATAGATCCATGTGATTTTATACAAGAATGACATTTTTAAGAAATTTTTATTCTCAAAACGCCCACTCTTCCTCCCCAAATTTATCAATCCTTTTATAAATTTCCTTCTTACTTGCCAACATCAAATTCCAAATCACCATAGCCTCTTCGTTGGTGTAGTATTTGATACGGCTACCCAACTGGCGGTACAGCATAATCATCTCTCTTGTCTCATGGAATCCCACATAAACATCCTCATTGTTATAGACGAATATCGGACGGTCTTTTCCAAACCGATAGACGTAATTTCTAAAATCGTTAAATGCTTTTGTTTTGTTCAAATTCTCTTTTTCAGCAGTCGGTTCATTTCGGTAGAAGAAGGAGAACTCCAACGCTATTACTTTGCGTTTTTTGATGATTGAGGTGGCTTTGACATTGAACGGTGTTTTTTCCTTTACCTCTTCGATGGCGGTACTCAACACCCGTTTGTTAAGATCACTAAAACGTTTGTACTCCTCATCTTCAATCCCCATCAATTTTCGAAATTCGGGTAGTTTTATAGTGATTTTTCCTAAGTTCTTGTAGTCTTGTAGCATTTCATACAAAACGATGGCATATTTGCTTTTTAACCCCTTGATGATAGCAATATCGATAGAAGCATAAATCTCTGGTCGATTGAATGTTTCTACCACCGTATTGGGTAAGGAAAACATCACCACGTCGTTTTCAATCTCTGCATGGCTAATTAGACAGAATGTTCCCCAAACTTTATTTTTGTCCTTGTTTAACACATTGTACGTCACGTTTAAACCACTCAGAGCTTCAATGCACTCAATAACCTGAGAAGTCTTTTGAATTGCCGTGTAGCGTTTAATATGGTCGATATCGACCGAATAGAAATCAATCAATGTATCTTTATTTTTTCTCTGTTCCTTTTTTGCTTCAAACAACAAGACGTTGTAGACCTTTCGAGCCGAAGCGGTCATGGTGCTTGAGATTTGAATGATTGCCGAGTGTTTGGTAAATGTTAAATTCATTAGAGTCCTTTATTATTAATTTGACTCTCCTATATTAAAAAATAAAAAAAATGTGTCAAATATTTGCCATTGTATTTACGACAAAGTTTTCAATCACTGCCACCGATAGGGGAAAAACGTCGTTTAAACCCCTCCATAAAGCAATGGATTGCCAATCCGATGTCACCTGTAACGGGAATTTTGCCTATCGAATGATTTGATAACATCCTATATAACGGTCTATTCGTAAGCCTAAACTCCCAAATAATAGATTGCTAAGCTATGTAGATTATTAAAACTCGTAGAGTTTTCTGATTCTTGGTGATGAATTTTTTTGCTCCTCTTTTTAACAATGCGGCTTTTGAGATTTTTTTTGGGTTTTTGGATGGCAATTAGAAAGGCAAATTTTGAAATGCAATCAGCAGGATAAAAGGTGCATACTCGTCATTCGACGGATATTGTCAGCTATTCATTGATTTCATCTCAAAATTTAATGCAAATAACGGGCAGATTTTTTTAATTCATCAATTTTTTTAAAATAGTACATATACCCACTGAAAGGATTTTTGATGATTAAAAGACGATTGATACGATTTAACCTGCTTCCTGAATACATCGAGGCGATACATACAGAAGCCAATAAAAAAGGCATTACCCATCACGATATGATGAATGATTTGATTTATAGCTCCTTAATCCATAAAGAGAACCGTTTAAGTAACCATATTTTAAGAACGAATGAGAATCTTCTATTGTTGCTTTTAACAAGCAACGAGCGGTTTGCTTCCGTCAAAGAAGCCATCGAAGCCGGGGAGAAAATCGACCCCGTTAAACGGAACCTTTTAATCGAAAAACGGGAATTTAAAAAAGAGCATTTTTCCAATTTTTGGCACCTTGTGTTGCAAGAAATTCATCCTGAGCAGTTCGTATTAATCAAAACACAAGAACAAGCTCTTAAAAAGTTGAAGCGAATTTTTCACATTGCTTTCTCGAATAAGGAGTTGTTCGCATGAATCACAGACCATCATTCAATTTAAAAGCTACCCAATCGATTATAAAAGATACGATGAAGGAGTATAGCGGTACGAGTCGAGATGCCCTTTTGAAATACATTGTGAAACAAGGGGACGTATTTAAAAGCGACCAAGAGATTGGCAAAAATGCAACGGTGAAACATTTGATTGTTTCAAGTGTTCATCCTGAATCGTATTCTAAACTAAACCCTGATCAACAAGAATCGGTGAGAAACGCAACAGCTTCGTGGGCGATGGAACGGTTTAAAGATTACCCGTTCATCGGCGGAATCGAATTAAATGAGAACAAGGGTGCATATAACCAAGAATACTTGGGTGGAATCCGTGAGGGATTCCATACCCACATTGCTATTTCGGGCTTCAAAATTCGTGGTTCTATTGACGTTCATGCACTAAAAGAAGGACTGTCAAATTATATCGCTGAGAATGTCGACCAAGAGACACGAACCATAATCGGAATCAAGAATAAGTCTGAAATTGAAGAAATACGTCGTCAGAAAATTTCTCAACAAAACAAACGTACAGCACTTGTAAAATTGAAAAGCGACCCCGATTTCCTTCAAAACAACCTTGAAATTCAAGAGCTTCAAACCGAGACGAGCAAAGTGTTTAAAGCGTTGAATATTAAACACTCCGAGAAACAAGATTTAGCTTCGATGAATAAGCATCAGCGTTATGCCCTGATTCAAACCAAAGAGGGATTAAAAAAGGAAATATCCACCGTTCAAAGAGATATTTCCTCTCGACGAAATGAACTGAAATTTATCGATAAATTTGTAAAAGATGAGCAAGAGAAGATGTCCTCAGTAGAGAAATTTTTCAATGAGGAGTATAAAGAGCTTCAGTATTATTATCGAAAAGAAAATCTTGGATTCAATTATTGGGCTGATGGTCAAAGTGCTATTTATAAAAAACTGGCTAATGAACGTGTGAAAAACAAAGAGATATCACCGACCCAGTTCTTATACGAGATAGCCATCAATAAATCTTACTGGTCATATCAAAAGAGTGAAAATCGCCATAAGCACGAACTAATCTTACGAGAGCGAAAAAAAGAGTTTAAAGCTAAATTATTCGAAATGGCTGATGTCATTCAACGGTATGGGCGTGACCGATTGTTTGTAGCGAGTATCATCTCCATGGATAGGTATAAATTGAACAAAAAAATGGCTCAATATTCCGAAATCGGCACCAAATATAATAGCCATTATGATGTATTTTTATCAAGAATGAAAACCATCGATGTAGAGCTTTCAAGGATGAGGGAGAAAAAATTAACCTTGGCACAATCAAAAACCATGAAAATAGCGAACAAGAGGGCAATGATTCAAAAAGTATTAGCGTTCGATGCACAGCATTGTTTTTCAAAAGGATTCGATGCACTAATCCAAGGGGTTCAACAGAAATATCACCTTGAATCAGTGACCCACGGAAAAGAGAAAAAGACGGAATTTAATGTCGGGAAAAAAACCATCCATATATCCGATAAAAAAGCACCGTCGGCGTTTGATGATTTAGTTCGTGGAATTGTTCAAACCACCAGCATAAGGGAGACGGCTATTTTAAAATCATTAAGCATCAAGGGTCTTTTTAGAGTGATTCGCCAATATATTTATAAAGCACATCCCCAATACAAAGAGGCTTTACAAAAAAGCGACTCGATTGAAGGATTTTTCACAATGTTCGACACTCTTAAAACGATGTCAAAAACTAAGCCGAAGGTCGAAGAAAATTACGGTTTTGAGATGTAAAGATTATAATCTTTCATTTTTCCAAAATAAATCTATGCGCTCTTTCAATTCTTCCTTTAATCCATCGGGGGATTTGAGGATTTTTATCAAATGCAAATTCTCTTGAATCACTTTGAGCACCATTTCTCTCGTGTCAGTCGCTTTTACAATAAAAAAACCTGACGATGGATTTACTGAGTCGACCGTCAAAAAAAGTTGTGCTGAAAATAACCCGTACTCGCTTGCCCATCCACGAACTACATTTGAGTCAGTAATAATTTCCATATCTACAAATACATTCCAATTGGAAAAATATTCATACAGAAAATTACTTACTGCAAGGACGACGCTTGTCTCTTCATCAAAATCGCATTCAAACATTTCCCCTCCTTATTGATTTGGCAATATTACTAAATTGAGTGAGGCTTCACCCATTTTTGTTGACTTCGCTTCTTCGTATCTAAAATATTTACCCGCTTCTCCTATTTCAACCGCATGGGGGAAAACTTCTATTTTAAATTTTCCTTCTTGAATATATACCGTTCCACCGTTTTCTATCTGTTGGGCGATATAAAACTCTCGCTGGAAAACTTGATTGTGTTTAATTGAGGGTTTGATTACCGCGCTAATTATCTTATCAGTCTCTTCGAAAAAATCGTTTGGTCCTAAATACGCTTCATTTTTGATGTAAGAGAACATCAAATTCGATAGGCTTGCAAGAGTAGGAGAATGTCTAATCCGATAAACGACACCTTTTGACCATAACTCTTCGTTAAGGCTGTACTGATTATCTACTTTTTTAATAAGGCGATTGCACCGTAATATTTTCAAAGCTTCGGTGATACGCATCCCCCTAAATTGTTCTTTTGCTTTGTCGTATTCACGCTTCCTATCTTCCTTTGATAAATTTTTACTCAAAATACCATTGTTTTTTAGAGAAACTTTATTCATCTTTTTTGCATAATCTTTGATACTCATCTCAAAGGATTCGTCATCTACTCTTGTTGTATTGCCGCTTATTAAATCTTCCCGAGCAAATCTGACCTTATGACGCAGAATCATATGTTTAAGAAGTGCTACTGAGGTCTTATGGGTGATTTTTTCTTCGGCTTTGAAAAACCGTTCGCAAAGCGATTTTTGAGAGTTTAATCCATAAGTCTGATAGATTGGAGCAATTTTCTTAAAAAGTTGTTTGAGTAATTTTTCAGTCTGCATTATTGTCTTTCCATCAAAATCCAAAATTTATTTTTTTATCATTAGATGAACTTTGAACAGGTGAGTTAGATTTAGCATCTATTAGGTTGCGTTGTGCAATCACTTTTGGGTCAGTGGATTCGTCATATAAATCTTGACGTTTATACTCTTGAATCAATTGGTCACGCTTAACTTCAAAATCACCCGAACTTTTCAAAATCATATTTTTGAGTTTATTAAACTCTTTTATCAGTTCTTCTTTGGATAAAGACGGTGCTACCTTCGACATTTTTTCGTCCATCAACGACAAAAGTACCTCTTCGCACACCTCTTCATAGGTGATTTTTTCCACCCCATTTTTTTCTTCTAAATTTTTCTTCATTTTTAAAAGTCCATAAACAAGGGATTTATAAAAAGATTATAGCACACAAAGCACTTATTTGTAGGTAAATGTTCCTAGCTTGAATTTCATACTGCCGCTGTTCAAAAAATAAAACACAAGGAAAAACAGCATGACAAATTCAACTACAGAGATCCTAACAAAAAAAGTAATGAAACCTCACTATCGAAGAGGGTACTACCGTATGTTAAAAAATGGAAAAATGATTTATATCCGTGACTATATTGTACGTGAGGAAGAATATTATCAACAAAACACCGTCAGCCCTACTGATTATTATAATCGTAACAACAAAGACGGGAAGAAAATTCAATCGGCAGTATTGTTCGAATACGTGGGAAATAAAAGATCTTTTTATAAACGCACCCAAACACTTTTAAAAGAACGAATCGAGTCTGAAAAAATCAAGACTATCGTTGTTCCTTTCACGGGGTCTGGAAGTGATTTTTTAAATATTGCACCCAAAATGATTTGTAAAGAAAAGCGGACAGTCGTACTGAACGATTTAAACCCGTCTATCGTCAATCTGTTCAGAACAATTCGGGATAATAAAGTGGAATTAATCCATGAAATCGAATCCATCATCAACGACCAAAAATCATTGGTAGGATTAAACCCAGCATTGGAAGATTACCAACTTTTCCACAAGATGCTTCGTGAAGAACTACACGACCTTGAACTGAACAAAATTATGGGGGTTCGACGGTCTGCGCTGTTTATGATAATCATGAATACTACCTTCGGTGGGAACTATGAATGGAAAAATGGGAAAAGTCATGTGGGTATTTCAACTGATTTGAAAAAATTCCAAAAATATTCTAAAACCATTGATAAAATCGAGATGTACTCATTCTACATGGATAAATACGAGGTTATCGTAGAGAATGAAGACTATGCGGATATTTTAAAAAAATACGATAGCTTGACGACCTTATTCCTAATTGATCCACCATACCTTCGTCAGGATGCGGATGTCCTTGTTTCAACGGCGGTCACCTATGGAAATCCTGATTTCCCTCATCACGAGTGTATTACCAAAGTGAAAGATCTTAGAGGTTCGGTAATTTACCATAATTATAGACACCCTATTCAATCTATGATGTTTGAACAAAATCCACGATTCAAACACGTTGAACACGAAAAAGTCATCAACAACCAAAAATCGGTTAATGGTGATGATAAACCTATGTGTGTTGAAGTGATTTATTTCACAACGGATAAACCGAAAAAACGACGTGTGAAACGTCAAATAACGGTTTCAACTCCAAACAACAACATCTACTTCCGACCATCGGTTCAATCTCCAATCGTTGTTTCGGCTTAAGTACGGGGTAATCATGACCAACAATACAATAATGACAACCCGATATGCGAAAACAGAAACTGCCGCAGAATTCATCGACTGTGACCCTACATTCTTGAAAAAACGGATGGATGAGGACTTTATCGAGGGAGTCCACTTTTTTAGACCTGCGAACTGTCGAATGGTTCGTTGGGATTTGAAAGCCCTTGAAGAATGGATGAGAGGAAGTTCTCCCTCTTTATCCCAAGAAAACAACCTGATACTCAGCCAATTACTGGCTTAACTGCTATAATCACAATCTACTAATTGTGATTGTGACCTATTTAAAAAGGACATAAACATGAAAAAAAATACCGTTAAGAGTATCGTAGAAAGAAACGGCAATCTTGTCGTTAGGTTCTTTGACAATACAGGTTCACTCAAACAAAAATCTCTTGGTCTGTCTGCTACAAAATCGAATCGAAATAGAGTTTGGAAAGAAATCGTTCCTGCATTTGAAGACGGTCTTCGAAAACAAGCGGAAGAATCAACCAAAGTAAAAATCCCTTTGAATTTTGGGTTTTATGCGGATAAATATCATCAGCAGTTGATTGACATTTCTCATTCGAAGTTAATAGGTCACAAATACAGAATTGAGGCTCTAACTAAACACTTTGGTGCTAACACTGTTATGGCAGATGTTAGCGAACTGGAAATCGAAGAGTTCTTTCAAAAACTCAAATGTAAGCGGACAACCAAACTAGACTGGCTATTGGTCTTACGTGCCATCTTTGAAAAAGCACGAAAAGGTAAAGCGTTGGATAAAAACATCGTTAGCCAGTTTAAACTTCCGTTAGAACCTTCCAATACCGATGAAAATGCGATTATGCCGTTTGAACCCGATGAAATAAAACGTCTTTTGACACACTCAAAAGGGACGGTTCTTCATAATTTTCTTGTTGTGTCTCTTTATCTTGGAACTCGTGGTGAAGAAACCATCGGACTACAAATCAAAGACATAGACTTTGATCAAAATATCGTTCGAATTGAAAGAGCAATCACCAAGGGTCAAATTAAAGCACCCAAGACAAAAGGTTCGAGACGTTCAATTCCACTTCCACTTCAAGCTCGTCGTTATTTTGAAGAACAAATCAAAGAAGCGAGACGGAAAAAGAGTTTATTTCTATTCAGTCGTGACGACGGGAGTCCTCTCCTTGATATTGCAGAAATCAGAGGAAAAAAGAACCGTGATGGAAATTGGGTGTCATTACTTCAAGACGCTAAGGTTCCCTATCGGAAGTTGATGCAGACACGGCATACATTCGCTGTTAATGCTATCAAATCGGCGGAATTTTCTTTGCAAGAAATCGCTTCAATTCTAGGGCATACATCTTTATCGATGTTATTTCATCACTATGGGAAACATTTGGGGACGTCACATTTGAAAGTAAGTCGTTCAATTGATATTTTTGGGTTGGGTGACATTTTGGGTGACACTGGACAAAAAATTGGATTGAAAGTAGGAGCTTGACTTGATAAAAGCCCTGAAATAAGGGGTTTTGAATGGTGGTCCCAACAGGACTCGAACCTGTGACCACTACCTTGTCGAGGTAGTGCTCTACCAACTGAGCTATAAGACCATCACGATTAATGCAAGAGCGAAATTATAGCCTCGTGGAAGTTAAAAGACACTTAACTCTTACACAACTGCGGACGAAAGTTTAAAATCAATAACCATAGTACAGCGACATCAATCATCACATCGGCAAAATTAAAGACAGCGAAGTTAAATCCGCAATGCCAATAAACATAGTCAACTACCCCGCCGTGTATAAATCGATCATATACATTGGAAAAACCCGCGCCTACCATGATACCGGCAGGAAGGATAAAACAGTTTTTTCTAAGCCAAAGGGTATACCCGATCACTCCTGCTAAAAGGGCAATCTGTATCCATTTCAGTCCCTCTTCCAAAAAAGCAAACATGGAGAAGGCTACACCGCGATTGTACACGAGGATGAGATCGATACACTCGGTGTAATACCGAAATCCCTCGACAAAAATCCATTTGATATTTTGATCGACGATGAAAACACCCAACGCCGCTAAAATGAGAATAATAGAGGATTTAAGCATTCAACGCTTTCTCGAAAAAGCTAACCAGTTTTTCCATTTCTCTCTCCATCACTTTGGCATCTTTCCCCTCTAGTAGAATACGAAGTTTATTTTCTGTACCCGAATATCGGATCAGATGACGCATATGCTGGGCTTCTACCGCTTCGAGTTCAGTGGAGAGACCGTCAATTTGATCGAGCGGTTTTTTTATTTTGACTTTGATATTGACCAGTTTTTGAGGATAGAGGCTAAAGGGACGAAGCACTTTGCTCGCTTTCTCTCCCGTAGTCAGAAGGAGTGCCAAGATTTGAAGGGCGCTCACCAATCCATCCCCTGTTTTGGCGTAATCGTGCATGATAATATGACCGCTTTGCTCTCCGCCGAAGTTAATACCGTTTTCACGCATCACTTCCAATACGTATTTATCGCCGACGTTTGAGCGGAAAAGTTTAAGGCCGTTCTCACTCATCGTATCCTCTAACGCCTGATTACTCATAACAGTAGCGACGATTCCGCCCCCTTTGAGCTGTCCGCTTTGGTGTAAAAAGAGCCCCAATGCCCCTAAAATCTGATCACCGTCTACTTCATCACCGTTTTCATCGACGACGATAAGGCGATCAGCATCTCCATCGAGGGCAAGCCCTATATCGGCGCGATATTGCTTGACCGCTTCACGCAGATCTTTGGTATGGAGTGCTCCGCACCCCTCGTTGATGTTAAATCCGTTAGGTTTGTCGTGCAGTACGATCACTTCGGCACCCAGTTCTTCAAGTACGGTCGGTCCTACTTTATACCCCGCACCGTTAGCAGTATCTAAAACGATACGAAGCCCTTGAAGGGTTAAATCGCGGCAAAAAGAGTTTTTGAGTTGAACGATATAGCGACCGATCACGTCGTCGATCCGCTTTGCGCTACCGATCTTTTTCCCTGTCACCTGCCCCTCTTCAAGACGGGCTCTATTATGGGCTATCGCTTCAATTTGCGCTTCGATATCTTCGGAGAGTTTATTGCCGTGGGCATCAAAAAATTTGATTCCGTTATCTTCATACGGATTATGGCTTGCAGAGATCATAATTCCCGCATCACAACGCATATTCTCCGTCAAAAATGCAATGGCAGGGGTAGGCATCGGACCGATTTGTACGACATCGTATCCCACTGCGGTGAGTCCTGTGACAATTGCATTTTCGATCATATAGCCGCTGCGTCGCGTATCTTTTCCCACTAAAATCTTTTTTGTTCGGGAGTGGGCACTAAAATAAATACCTGCTGCCATCGCTACCCGCATCGCCAATTCTGCTGTTAAAAATGAGCCCGCTTCTCCGCGTACTCCATCCGTTCCAAAAAGTTTCATAAAATTTTTCTTCCTTTTCATTTGATGTTATACACTAAAACGAATTCATCCATTTTAGTGGCAAGGACTAAAGTCCTTTGCAATCCCCTAAAGCTACAAAACTACCGTTTTGAGAATTAGCTTAAAAAATTGTTATTATTAATAATTAATAAAACTTTTTTATTTCTATTTCTATAAATTTTAACTTAAATTTAATTTTCTTTAAGGTAGAATTTCACCCTAAATTAAACCTCGATAAGGATAAATGCCATGGCAAACCATAAGTCAGCATTGAAACGTATCCGTCAAACGGAAAAACGTACTGAACGTAACAGATTTTACCGTACACGTATTAAAAATATCGTTAAAGCGGTTCGTACTGCTGTTGAAGCTGGAGACAAAGACGCTGCACGTGCGGCTCTTGTGATCGCTAATGCTAATCTCCACAAATATGTTAGCAAAGGTGTCTTGAAAAAGGAGACTGCTGCTCGTAAAGTTAGTCGTCTTCACCTCGCTGTTAACAAAATCGCGTAACTCTTTAATGTTACGCACTAAAACGAACTAGTCCGTTTTAGTGGCAAGGACTTTAGTCCTTTGCAATCCCCTAAAGCTACGAAAACTTTGTTTTCGAGATTTATGGTGTATTTAATACTGCAATTCTCAAAACGCCTCTTTTAGGACACACTCATGTTATCCGACAAACTCACCCCTTTTATCAACCGTTATAACGAACTCACTGAACTGCTTAGTTCTCCCGATATCGGTAATGACATCAAACGAATGACTGACCTCTCGAAAGAGCAATCCTCAATCCAAGCGATTGTCACCAAAGCAACCGAGTACAAAAAACTCCTCGATGATATCGAAGAGAACAAATCGCTCGCATTTGATGCCGAACTTGGCGAGCTGGCTAAAGAAGAGTTACGCGCGTTAGAACCGATGATTGAACCGCTCGAAGATGAGATCAAAAAACTTCTCATCCCTGCCGATCCGAACGATAAACGTAACATCTATATCGAGCTTCGTGCCGGTACGGGTGGAGATGAAGCGGCGATTTTTGTCGGAGATTTGTTTAACGCTTACGTTCGCTACGCCGATGTGAAAGGGTGGAAAATCGAACTCATGAGCAGTAGTCCTTCCGATGCGGGTGGATTTAAAGAGATCATCGCCCTTATCAAAGGAGATGGCGTCTATTCACGTCTAAAACATGAGTCCGGAGTTCATCGTGTTCAACGTGTCCCTGCTACCGAGTCCCAAGGACGGGTTCACACTTCAGCTATCACCGTAGCTATCATGCCTGAAGTGGATGATGTCGAGGTTATTATCAATGAAAATGATCTCAAAATTGATGTTATGCGCTCAAGCGGATCGGGAGGACAAAGTGTCAATACGACCGACTCCGCCGTACGGATCACCCATCTCCCGACCGGAATCGTCGTCACCAACCAAGATCAAAAATCACAGCACAAAAATAAAGACAAAGCGATGCAAATTCTCAAAGCCCGTATTTATGATATGCAAATGCAAGAGGCAAAAGAAAAAGAGATGTCTGAGCGTAAAGATCAAGTGGGAAGCGGTGATCGTTCTGCCCGTATCCGCACCTACAACTACCCACAAAACCGCATCTCTGATCACCGCATTACACTCACGCTTTATCGACTCGAAGAGATTATGCAGGGGGGATTGATGGACGATATTATCGAACCGTTGATCGCCGATACTCAAGCGCAAATTATGGAAAGAGCGGGATTATAAACTATCCCCGTTCGCCCTGAGCTTGTCGAAGGGTAAACGTTCATGGTTCGACAAGCTCACCACGAACGAAACTTTTTTTATTCTCTCCAAGTGGTCTCAAAAACCCCTTTGACTTCCCCTTTGAACGTAATCGTCCCCTCATCAAGTCCTAGATAGAGTGTCTCTCCACTTTTCGGATAGACACGCGCATTATCCGCAACCAAACTCTCGATGGAAGCACGATAAAAACACGCCGCCATCCCCGTTCCGCACGCTAGTGTCTCATCTTCAACCCCGCGCTCATAGGTACGAACACGAATTGACCCGTTGCTTTCAACGTATGCAATATTGATATTAGCATTGTATTTGTAACGGAGTTCTCTCGCCATTGCAATATTAAAATTTTCCATATCGGCATCAAAAGTGACGAGATGAGGAACACCCGTATCGATGAGCCACCAGCGCATTTCATATTCTGATATAGCATCGTTTATTACATACGGTGGAGTAAGATCGCTCTGCACCATATCCCCCTTTACCGACGCTTTAATCACCCCTGCACCCGTCAAAAATTCCATTTTTTCATTTGCAAGTCCGAAACGATGCGCATAGTGGGCACAAGCACGACTTCCGTTTCCGCACATCGAGGCAGTGGAACCGTCGGCATTGTAAAACTCCCATTCAAAATCGTGGCTTTCATGGGGGATAAGAACGATCAAACCGTCAGCCCCGATACCGTTTTGACGATCACAGAGAGTTCGAGCAAGACCTGATCGATCCGCACCGTGGAAAGCATGAAAGATGACAAAATCGTTGCCGCTGGCGCAATATTTGGCGATTTGAAGCATGAGATATCCTAATATTTAGTTCTGAAAGAATTATATAATAGAGAACCTAGATCCTGAATCAAGTTCAGGATGACAAATATCCAACAGCTTCGTCTTTCCGAACTAGATTCGAAATCTAATTTAGAAGTTAAACCTTAGGAGCGGGATAGAGTGCTTTAATCGTCTCCACAAACTGCTCACATTCACGTTGTAAATGTTTTAGATTGGAAGAGTTGTCGATCACCCACGTCGCGCGCGCTTTTTTTTCATCAATGTCCATTTGACTCTCGATACGGCGCAACGACTCCTCCTGCGAAAAACCGTTGCGTTTCATAAACCGCTCCAACTGTAATGCTTTGGGGGTATAAACAACGACCGAGTTTTTGATTGGATAGGACGAGGTCTCAAAAAAAAGGGGAATATCGATCAAGTAGGGGTATTTGAGGCGATCTTGTTTTTCACTTTGTTCTTCGATGGCGGTACGAATTTTAGGGTGTAAAAAAGTTTCAAGCTCTTGTTTCGCTTCCGCGTCGGCAAAAATGATTTTACCCAGTGCGCTCCGATCCACTTTACCGTTTTTAACAAACTCATCACCGAATCGTTCGACTACCCAAGCACCGTTTTCATCCAAAATACGGTGGGCTATCGTATCGGCATCGATGATGCGTAAACCGTTTAAACCAAGCAAAGAGGCAACGGTACTTTTCCCCGTCGCTATCCCTCCCGTTAGCGCAATGGCATATTCAAATGCCATTAGTTACGGATAATACCCAAATAATTTTTGCGAATATACTGTGGCATCGCAAATACCCCGATATGGACATCGCAGTTGTAAAATTGTTGTCCTTCGAGCAAATCACTACGCTGCAAAATCAAATCCGCCGTCGGATGGTACTCTTTTGAACACAATAGCAACGTTGCACCGTTCCCATCGTAATAAGGCATAATGATTTTAAAGTAGTTCCCTAAAATCTGCATCAGTTTCGTATTCGAAACCACATCATCCAAATCAGGATGCTGACACACCATCAATCCATCCTCTTTTAAAAGGCGGTTGACATGGGCAAATACCGCACTATCATCTGTGAGGGTATCTAAAAGTAACACATCACTACTTTTATCGACACCATTGCGCAAAGCACCGAGAAGATCATTGGCACTGGCAAAGCTAACGTCTATACCCCGATAACGAGTCAATTCACCTTTTAGCAGATCATTTTGATCGCTCACAACCATGATTGTATGGGGATTTTTATGAGTACACATCGCGACATGGGTCATCATTTCTGGGGTGATAAATGTTTTCATTAAATGGGTCTCTTCTCATAATGTGGGAATTTTTCAGCGATTGTAACACGCGGAGATTAAAACGGTTTGAATATTCCAATTATACTCAGAGGTTAAAGGTTAACTAGTCCTCTTTAGCTATAATTTTAACCAATTATTTCTATAAATTAAGGAGCATCTATGTGTGCTGAAAAAATTCAACGTTTTTTGATGGCAATTGTATTGACTGTTGCCCTGTTCTTGTTTGCCGATGGCCAAATGCTCTACGCTATGATCCTTCAAACTCTCGTTATTGTGATGGTTATTGTATGGGCTTTATTCGATTTCTGCCCTTCATTATGGGTTTTCAAAAAAGTTTTTGGAAAATGTCCTCAAAAAGATTAATCCCCTAAATTTCCCCTAACAACTCATCTGATATAATTCCTTTATTACAACAGATGAGGGACTTCATGAGCCAAATCAGCTACAAAGATGCCGGTGTCGATATCGATGCGGGTAACAGTTTTGTCGAAAACATCAAACCACTTGTTAAATCGACAGCTATTCCCGGTGTTCTCGGCGGAATCGGTTCGTTTGCAGGGGCATTTGAGCTTCCAACGGGATACCGTGAGCCGGTAATGCTCGCCGCAACGGACGGTGTAGGTACAAAACTCAAACTCGCTATCGATTCGGGTATTCACAATACGGTTGGAATCGATTTAGTCGCGATGTGTGTCAATGATTTGATCTGTAACTTCGGAACCCCCTCATTTTTCCTCGATTATTACGCAACCGGAAAACTCGATGTCACTGCCGCAACAGCTGTTGTCAGCGGTATTGCGGAGGGGTGCCGCCAAGCTGAATGCGCCCTCATCGGCGGCGAAACGGCGGAGATGCCGGGGATGTATCACAGTGATGATTACGATTTGGCAGGATTTGCCGTCGGTATCGGCGAAAAAAGCGAACTCGACCGCTCTGACAAAGTAGAAGCGGGTGATATCCTCATCGCGTTGCCGAGTTCAGGACTCCACTCCAACGGATTCTCATTGGCACGTAAAGTGTTGTTTGAAAAAATGGGGATGAAGTTCGAAGACGAATTCGAAGGGAAACCTTTGATCGAAACTCTTTTGACGCCGACACGCATCTACGTCAAAACATTCAAAGCACTCAAAGATAAAATCCAAGCCCTCGCCCACATCACGGGTGGCGGAATCGTCGAAAACTTCCCTCGTGTCCTCCCTGAGGGGCTACGTGCCGTTATCACCGAATCATCTATCCGTGTTCTCCCTATCTTCGAACTCATCGGTCAACACGTTGAACGCTCTGAAATGTTCCGTGCTTTTAATATGGGTGTCGGAATGATACTCGTCGTCAAAGAAGCGGACGTTGCCGATGTATTGGCTGCAACCGATGGATACGTTATCGGTCATCTCGAAGCGGGCAAACGCGAAGCGGTACTCGTTTAAATCTTATTTCTCTTCACTCGCTGCAAGATTTCTTTTGCGGTTGAGCCCCCCATCTCACCCGATTTTACTATATTTCTATGAAAAGACAATTTATACATACTGTTTTGCTATAATTGTTAGATGTATGAATTTTATGCCCATAGCGAACAAGGCCCAATAAGAAGCAGCAATGAAGATTGCTTTTTACTCAATAGTATTGTTTCAAACCAATTTCTTCACCAAAAAATTACCCGTTTTAAACATAAAAATAGAAATGAATTTGTAGTAGCTATAGCCGATGGAGTTGGGGGTAGACCTGATGGAGCATTTGCTTCAAACTATATATTAAATGAATTGGCAAAAATTCAAGAAACAGATTATCAGCCTCTTATATTGGACAAAATTCATAAAGCTCATCAAAAACTTCGCTTGGAAAGTATCAATAGAAATATTGCTGATTCTGCAACAACACTTACTTTACTTACTGCATTAAATGAATATATTACAATATATCACGTAGGTGATACTAGGGTATATAAATTGACACCGACAAAGCTCATTCAACTAACATCAGATCAAACAAAGCTCCAAAAAACTATTAATGACTTACCAATATTTAACCCTGTAAAAAAATATTTACCAAATAACAATGTGCTTCTAGAAGCAATGGGTGCGAAAGAAGAATTGCCGTCGGTAGATATTATAAAAACAACAATTGAACCAAATGATATATTATTACTAACATCAGATGGCATACATGACTATTTGTCAAAAATGGAAATAGAAAGAATTATCAGAAAATATAAATCGATTAAAACTATAGTTAAAAAATTAATTTCAGGGGCATTAGCACATTCTAGTAAAGACAACATGACTGCTATAGGAATTCACTATAAAAACTAACATTAGCGAATTTTTGGCCAATAGCGCTTCATTAAAGTGCCTTTTTCTTGATGAAAAATATTTAATGCACTCATGCAAGCCTCTCCAATATTTTCATAGCTTCTTTCTTTTTGTCGTAACTTTTGAGAATGAAAAACATCGATAGTTTCTTCTGCATTTTCTTGAAGGCTATATACAACACTAAATGTATCACTATATGTTTCTCTGCTTAAAATTTCACTTTGCTTGTATAAGCATTGAAAATAATGCCGAAATACCGCTTGTTCTTTAAATTCTATATCATTTTCAAAATATGGATCTATATAATGCGAATTCATACTACTATCAGTTTTTAAATTATCGATAGATTCTCCATCAACTTTTCGCAAACGTTTAAAAGCATCTAGTGTTGCTAATTTGTATTCGCTTTGGGAACATGGGCAGTAATACCAAGGAACTTTTCTCCCTCCAGTGCTTGCTGGTTCCTCAAAACGTTCCAAGCTGAAATGTCGAACATTTAACCAACTTCCAGTGGCAATGGCATCAACACCTGTACACGCTAAAGCTAGCATCTGATGATTTGCATATCCTACAATTACTTCTTTCTCTAAAAGCTTTAATCCTGCGACCAATGATAATAAATTAGCAAACCATATAGGATTCTTTTCCAAATAGTTTCCTTCCGGAACGACATAAAATCCATCCACATCCCATTTAGTAGCTAATCCTATTAATTGCTCTATTTTTTCTGGTTTTCCAGATAATAAATTAGACGATATGCATAATGTAGCTAATTTTCTTTTATCTAAAAATACTTTTTCTGCAGTTTGCAAAAATGCTTTTTGAGACATATTCCATATATCGATTGGTTCATCACAATATATACCTGGAACAATGTAACTATCTGATTTAGCTAAATTATTCAAGTGCTTGAGACTCTCAAAAAGCTCTTCCATTTTATAGCCATCTGCTAAAATATTTGTACAATAATTGTCTCCGCAGAACTCTTGAAAATAGTCATGTTTTAATAGTCCGTGATGGTCAGATGACTTAGGTTTATACAATTGTGGATCAAGTAATGTTTGCCCATTAATTGATTTTAAATCATTAGATAAACGAGATATTTGATCTTCATCCATATCTCTTGGACTTAAAATAACTGTACCGCCACCCCATTGTTTGAACATATGTTTTACATGTGCCATCATCCCATAGCCAAATTGCAGATAAAGCTTCATATCATTTGCTCCTTAAATTCATTAAACCATTCTATAGTTTGCTGTAATGTGGGTCTTGAAGAAGGTAATTTTGACATTAGGGAATGCAAAAATTCTTCTAGCTGATCATTTACTGATGATGCTAAACCCAATGATTTGATTTGGAGGTTGCGTGTTTGCTGCATAGCATCAATTGAACCACTTGCCGATACAATAAAAGGATGCTCTCCTGTTAACATTTCTTGACAGATGACAGCAATAGAAAATAAATCTGTTTTTTCTCCAATGACATCTTTTTCATTATTAATTTGCTCCCATGGCGCATAGCCCAACGTATGTGGTCCCATAGATGCTGATGTATCAGTAATCGATTCTGAGCCTAGTTCACGTGCAATACCAAAATCTAAAATGAAAAAGCTACCATCTCGAACCATTATATTATCCGGTTTTAGATCACGATGAACTAGACTATTTTCCTGTAAAACTTGTAATACTGAAAACATCACTTCTAAAAAATATTTACAGGTTGCTAGACTTACAGAACCTCTTCCCATAAAGGCTCTGAGAGTTTCACCTTCTATATACTCTTCTAGTAAATAAACAACTTTTGATTCAAAATTATCAAACTGAATACTGCCTGCACTATAAAGTATAGGAAGATTTTTATGTTTTAACCTTTCTGCTATAGCTATTTCCCGTGCAATACGCGGATCAGCTTCATTTGTCTTAAAAAATTTCAACATAATAGTACCAAGATCTGAATGCACGCCCTTGTATACAATTTTTTGACCACCTACATCAAATAATTCCAACTTTCTAATATCTGGAAATTGTTGCTGTACCTTTTCGGGATCTAAGTAAGGTTTAGGCGGCATTATTTATCCTGCATTTTCAAATAACTTACGACCAATCCATTCATTAAATTGCCAAACCGTTTTATTATTAGCCATAGGAAAGTTTTTTGCTTCACTAATTATCTTAGCTTGATTTTCTTGAATGTTATAAATGCCAATTCCATGTTCTTTAATCAACTCAATTGTAGACATTTTTGGGCTTTTGACATTAGATAGAATAAAAGATTCACTTGCATACCCTATATTTAAACTTGCTTGAGTTAAAGCTGATTGCCAATTGTTTATTTTAGCCTCAACAGCAGATATTTTACGTATAGTAAATAATTTATTTTTATTCACTAGTGTCCATTGTCCTTTTTTTCTATCGATCATCTTGCAATCAAGCAATTTTTCTGTTGATATTAAAATATCTCTATTACTCAAATGTGTCGTATCAACAATTTGCTGAAACGACATAATTCTATTGCTATATAGAATCGATAATAAAGTAAAATCATTTGAAGCTAGTATTTTACGTTCTTCTACCCATGTATCCATTAATCGAGGGTGATATTCTGCTATAACTACATCAGGATAGCCACTAGTAATTTTAGGTTCTACAAAAAGTGCCAAATTATGACTTTTACTTTTATAATTTTGCGTTATTGAAGAAATGAATTGATTTGTTAATTCCAACTCAGGTCCAAGAGTTGGCTTTCTTGCTTTATAGTTAATATCAACAACTTCATTTTCAAACACAAGAACTTTTTTCAACATTCAACCTATAAATATTATTTTTAATTTTTTATATTATATCAATAAAATCATATTAAGTGTAGACGGCAGTTGTGTTAACATGACTGGACATCTAAATTCCCCTCAAAAACCCTATCGTTTCCACCTATTTTGCTGACTTTATCTCTAAAATCATCTCTTCGAGTGCACCTAGCGAATCTTCCAACATAATAATAGTATCGGCTACAGCAGTTAGTTTATCTTTCGTCCATTCTTTGTGCTTTGCACTCTCTTTTTTCAATTCGTGTATCTGTTGAAGTAACTCTCCATGCTCTAGCACATAACGACGTATTTTCGAAAATGTACGCATTATAGAAATGGTTACATCGGTCGCTCTTTGGCTTTTTAGCACAGTTGCGAGCATATAAACACCCTGTTCGGTAAAGACTTTTGGAGTTGTTCGTGTCATAGCAAATTTTGTGGTCGCAATTTGCGACCGCTAATGATCAAACTCCTCTTTTGAGAGTTCAAACATAAAATCATGAGGGAATTTTTCAGGATTCCTGATAACAGCTTCGTTGACACACTTTGTTTCTACACCGTATAACTCGGCTATATCGGAGTCTATCATTACTTCGGTATCGCGTAGACGATAGATTTTTTCTCGTATGGGTTCAATAATAAAAGTATCCATAATGATCTCTATGAATGGTATATAAGTAGGATAGCCTGATTAAAATAAGCTACTATTTTTATTGCATAATGCCAGATTTTACCGCTCTCTCCCGTATAACTCGTTATACAACTCCATCGCATACCGATCCGACATACTGGCAATATAATCACTGATAACACGGTGAGTATTTCGTCGTTCACACTGCTCCAGATAATAACGCGGTAACATCTTCGGCTCTTCCATCAATGCGTTAAACAATCCGATTATCGCCTGCTTTCCCGCAAACATTTTTCGCATGATATGTTTGTGTTGATAGAGTTCCGAAAAGAGAAGTTTTTTGAGTTTTTTGATCTGCGTCTCCAACTCAGGTTCAAATCCGATCACTATCGGCTCGGAGGCAGGTATAACCGATGCTAACACACGGCTGTTATCGATTTTATCACGGGAGTGTTCAAGGAGTGAGTAGACCAAATGGTTGATAAGATGTGAGCTAAAACGGTAACGGAACATCTCATCTTCATCCTCATGAATCCCCTCATCGTACACTTTTTGCAAAATTGTCTGAATCAGTTCGGAGGATTGGAGGGTTTCAAAACGAATCAGTCCTGAGGCAATACCATCATCAATATCGTGGCTGATATAAGCGATTTCATCGGCACGATCCACGATCATCGCTTCGATACTGGGATGGGTATCGAGGTCAAATGCGTCTCGTATCTCTTGGGGTAAAAATGATTTGTTATAGGGATAAGAGTGTTTTAGTATCCCTTCCAACGTTGCATACGTGAGGTTAAGACCCAAAAATGCTTTGTAACGCTGTTCGAGTTTGGTTACGACTCGAAAGCTTTGGAAGTTGTGTTCAAAACCGCTCGAAAATCCCCGCTCTTTTAAACAGGTATCGAGTGTATCTCCGCCGATATGCCCAAAGGGGGTATGCCCCAAATCGTGAGAGAGGGCGATAGATTCGGCGAGTGATTCTTCGAGTCCCAAATGAGAAGCGATGGAGCGGGCAATTTGGCTCACTTCGATACTGTGGGTGAGACGGGTCCGGAAAAAATCTCCCTGTGAGTTCAAAAACACCTGCGTTTTATATTCAAGACGGCGAAAACTTCCTGAATGGATAATACGATCCCGATCACGGGCATAGGGGGAGCGGAAATCATCACTGATAGAATAAAAACGTTCATTTGGGAGCACGATAACCCTTTTAGAATAATGTTGTACCATTATATCGTGACTCTTTACACAAAATTAACACTTCTTTTCTACAATAGTGTTTCGATTCTCCTTCGATAGTTTGACCGAAACACTTTTCCTTTGTGTTTTGGTTTTCTATACTCGCCAATTCAAGTTTAAAGTGCAACAGTTTAGAAATTTAGATATAGCGGATAATTGAATTATTTTGCAGGCTATTGAACGATCAAAAAGGGTTAAATTGTAGGATGGTGGACCCTAGCTCAACCAACTACTGTCTATAATACGATGTTTTGAGAAGTATATGCATAAAGATACCCCTAAAAAGCCACCCTTACGCGCTTATTATATCCGACTATTTTATGACCGCAATTATAGGATAAATGTCTAAAAAAAATGTCTAGAAATGTCTAGAAAATTAACTTTTAGACATTTTTCATTCGAGAATAAAAGTTAGGGGATAAGCCTTTTATTGTTATCCACATTGAATAATTAATTAATGTATCAACTACGCGTCAACTAAAAAATTCCCAACATATCGAGATTTGAGAGAGCTAAAGTGTCAATCTGTCAACTACCCATCAACTAAAATTTATGCCCAAAATGGACTATACCGACGAAGCTTAGGTGCGGCATTTTCATCATCGGCTTTAATGGCGTGAGCGTCTAATGCCTCTTTTATCAATCTTGATGCTATTGCTTTATTTTCTGTTGCGATTCCAAATCTTTCTCGTACTGAAGTATTTGTCATATATTCTCGATTAACGTGTCGAAGGCAGGCATGTAAATAACACGCTCGAATACGATCAGATTTATCCATTTTGTTGAGTGTTTTGTGGGCGAAAAGGACGGCTCTTGTGTGCTCATCGGTAGTTTCAAACAAAGGTGCTGGCAACTGAAAATACTCTGTTTCAAAAACAACCTTATCAACCCCACTGCCGCGTTCTTCACAGACACCAATTCGACGCATAAAAGATGCCAGCATCTCGTTTCGAGACTTAGGGGGACTATCTAAAAATCGGTCTGTTGTTACAAGCGGAAGACCAGGATTGATAATTTCCATTCGATCATCAAAAATTTCTACCATAGGTCCAGTCCCACGCAGTTCAAAGTCTTGATGAATCAGGGCATTGGCAATAAGCTCGCGAATGGCTAATTCGGGATACATTGGAACTGTTTTGCGAAGTGCTTTACCGATCACCTCATTGGAGGGTAGAAGACCATTTATATAGCCTATAAGCCCCTCAAAACCACTCGCATATCCTTTCATACCTGGTTGCTCTTTGATCGTTTCTACGTGGCTGTTGCCTTTGTATTGAATAACACGCATCGCCTTACGTCCCAGTGACGCAAAATCGGAAAGTTTTTTTGCAAAGAGTATCGCACCGAAGTTCGTAATATTCCATTTACCGCTCTGCGATTTTACGATCATCTCTTCCTCTTCCAATGAATGTAAGATCCCTGCCGCATTGGATGGAAGAGGTAATCCAAGCAAATCAAAATAAGCTGGATAGTCTAAAAGTTTAAGAACATCATCACTACTTGCTTCTTCTAAAGCCAAAAGTTTTTCAAAAGGTATATGATCGAAGATGCGCCACATATCTCGCTCTATATCGGGGAAATCTTTGAGCGACTTTTTGTATGAGCCGATCCGAATATACTCGATTTTGTTAAACTGTACTGGATGACGAAATGCCCGTTCAATTTCCAGTAAAACAATCGGTTGTTCATCAACGATAAATTCATAAAAGTGAAATCGTATTTTTGGTGCTAAATTTTGCAACAGCCAGCTTTCAAGCTCTTGCCCTTTCATCTTTGCGCTTGAGGGCATGAACGTCGTCCCGATAATATCATGCGTCTTATCGTCCACACCCCATACTAAGTACGCCATTGTTTTACCGACTAGAGCTGCGGAATTGGATAGTGCGGAAATGTATTCTCCAATCTCTTGAGGGTCAGCATTATTGTGTTTAAACTCTACCCAACCGCTTTCATTTGGGAGTTTACACAATTCACGGACGAGACCGGTTAGATAATCATTGTTGCGTTCATAGTTCATTCTCTTTTCCAATCACATAAGATTTTGCTTATTTTAGGGCTTTTCATCGTTGTTCCCATTTTCCAGTCACGTAAAAAAGATTCATACATAGTCGAGCGGATGTGCCTCAGTGTTAAAGTGAGAATATTATAGCGCAACAGAAAATGGATGCTGATTTTTGACATCAAATGTAAAAGAGTTTTTTTGGGGGGAAGGTTGAGAATGATGATGTGTTGGTGGACCCTAGCGGGATCGAACCGCTGACCTCGTCGCTGCCAGCGACGCGCTCTCCCAGCTGAGCTAAGGGCCCAAAGATGTTTGGAGTGCCATTATACGGCTCTCTCTCTTAAATGTCAATGCGTCTCGAAAAGAGGAGTGTGGGGTAAAGTTTTTTTCGTATCGTGTCGATATAGGGATATGAAAAATTTAGCCCTAATTATAATGTTCAGTGTCACAAGCGTAGTGTTAAGTGCGGAGGAATATACGATTCAGACGATCAGTGCCAAAAAAGAGGCTTCGATCACTCCCGCTTTTGAAAAGAAAATACATCAAAGTACTCTTTCGTCGGAAAAGAAAAAAGAGGGCTCTTGCAATATTGTAACCGTGGGTAAATATCCATCTGCCAAAGCAGCGCAGCATGATCTAAAAAAAGCAAAAACGATTGCGAAAGATGCATTTATCCGTCCCCTGAACAGAGCTACCCCAAAAGGATGTGAAACACAGAGCACTGCCACTGGTACAAAAAAAGAGACTGAGGTACATGCGTCAGAAAAAATTTCTACTGTACATGTAGCAACTGCACCTATCACCAAAAAAGAAGTAAGTTCACCAGCTCAGTCTCATGAAGCAGCTATCGAATCTGTCGCAACAACACAAAAAGCTAACGAGGCTATTGTAACTTCAGAAGTTAAAGGTGAACCATGTAAAGTTCAACCGTGTCAAAATGTGACCAATTCCGTCTATGTGTATGATCGAAATCTAGCTCGTAAAAGCGATATTCAAGAGGCGATCGAATATTATAAACGGTCACCTTACCATACCTTTAAGCCCGTATTAGCTCAGCGTTAATCACGGCTCTTTGTTGGCAGCACTGTAGAGGCAATCAAGATCAATTTGAAGGCTCTTTTTCGCTTCAGCATGAAGCGATTCTAACAGTTCAGAAGGGGTTTCTCCATCCGATGGATAGCAGATTGTGGCAGAGAGAATTGATCTTTCAAAAAGATCTTCAATCATTTTTTTCACAATTCCACATCCATATTTATCTGTATAGGGCATGACAAAAAAGTAGTAATGCTCACAATGGACGATCGAATCGGAGGTACGAAGCAAGCTTTGAAGGTTTGCTTCAACAATTGATTGCGAAATACCAGTGAAATCGCAAAATAAGATCGCAAAACTTTCCGAACGATTCTCATCGAGTCGATCCGATATTCCGATATTAAGATCGATTAATGATGCAAAGTTATAAAACGAAAAAAGTACTCCAGCCATTTTAACTCCTCTGAAAAATAGTGAAATGAGTATAGCGTTAATTTGCTCAAACTAATCATGGTTTAAAAGGAGTCGGAGTACACTCCTCTTTAAACAATACATCCAAATAAAAATAGAAATTTTAGAGGAGCTAGCCACGTATGCTTGAAGAAATCAAAAGCCTTCCACCACTGCCGAATTCAGTGATAAAGATTCAAGAGCTGTGCATGAGTAATGATACGAATATTGATGAACTCTCTCAAGTTATAGCACAAGACCCGATGCTCAGTGCCAATATTCTCAAGTCGGTAAATTCACCCCTTTATGGGATGAGTAAAGAGATATCCTCCATAACACAAGCAATCATGTTATTTGGAATATCCATGATTCGTGGATTTGCAGCAGCTAGTGCCATTAAAAAGGGAGTTTCGATTGATTTAAGCCCTTATTCTGCAAGTATTGACGATCTAACACGAGTCTCATCATTACAAATGGCATTGGCTAGAGAGTGGTATCGCAATGTTGATAAGAGTATGTTACCGTTGCTCCAAAGCAGTGCTTTTTTAATGGAACTCGGTAAACTCGTAGGATCACTTAGTGTAATAGCTTCTGGAAACTTAGCTAATTTTTCAAAAGAGATAGCTCAAACTAAAGTACCCGAAGAGGTTGAACGAAACTATCTTGGGGTTAGCAGTTATGAAATTGCAGCCAGTATGTTTGAACATTGGAATTTTGAATCAGCATTGGTTGAAGCATTAAGAGAAATATCAAACCCATCGGTAAAAAACCCATATTCCCAAGCACTCGCTGTTATTACGAAAACAGTTAATTTACAAAATACCTTTAGCAGTGAGGGGATAAGTGCGGCATTAGAGATGATTGAGCAATTCGGATTAAATAAAAATGCGTTTGAAGAGGCGATTATGACCATAAAATCGGCGCAAAAGTAACTCTTTTAGATCGGTAAGTTAAAAAAGTAGGCTAATCCATAATAGACACTGTAAAGTCCGTAGATAAGAATTGCCAGCGCAGCAATACGGTTCATCGTTTGACGAAATGCAATCTCCTTGAAAAAGCTCACCGATTGCCCAAGTGCGAGGAGTGTTGGAACCGTCGCAAGACCAAAAGCCGCCATGATCAAACCGCCATCAATAACCGAAGCAGAAGCTGCCGCTTTCGCAGCAAAGAAAAAGACAAAGCCGCATGGGAAAAAGCCATTCATCACCCCTAATGCGAAGAAACTCCCGATACTTTTGCTTTTGATAAGACGTGAAAAAAGGGTTTTAAACAAAGAGTTAGAGGAGAATCCTCTCTCCAGCACATGGATTAGTTTGGAGAGGCCGAACATCCCCAGTGCTGTAATAATCATCACGATTCCGGCAAAAATGAACAGTGTGCCGTGCATCTCCATACTCAGGCTTACCAGCGCACCGATACCGCCGAAAATCATCCCTAAAATGACATAGGAGCTAACTCGTCCGATATTGTAAGCACTGTGACGGATGAGTTGTGCACTTTTAGACATGCTTGCATCAATTTTGGTAGAGCTATAGGCGACAATAAATCCGCCGCACATTCCGATACAATGACCGAAACTTCCAGCGAAGGCTATAGATATGATCAACCACCATTCGATACCATACATAAAGCAACCTTCTAAAAAATATTAATATTCTAAATAATTTTTGTTACAACAGTGTTAAGACTTAACACAAATTTAACAGTTCTATGAAACAATAGCATGAAATTATTTAAAGGATGCGTGAATGAAAAAAGTTCTTCTCTCACTGGTTGCTTTAGTAGCAGTTTCAAGTGCTGATCAGTTGGTTAATCTTAAAATCGAGGGTATGATGTGCCCTGCATGTGTGAAAAATGTAAAAGGTTCTTTGACCGAAGTCAAAGGAGTTAAAGAAGCAACTGTTTATCTCAAAGACGGCAAAGCCGAAGTAAAAGCATTCGACGGTACAAAAGCTGAAGAGATGTGTGACGCCGTTAAAAAAGCGGGCTATGGCTGTTCAGTAGCTAAATAAAGTATTTTTGAGCATCGTGGCGACTCATATCGCTCACGGTGGTTAGTTCTTCTTCACCAAACATCATCGTTTGTTCTCCCACAAAGTCCTGTTTACAATACGCTAACACCAGTTTTGCCGCTAACACTTTATCGTTATCGCTCACATTGGCTGAAATCAGTGAATGGGGACCGAAAAGTTCGGTAGTGATATGAATAAATTTAGGGTTTACAATCGCTTCTAAAATGTCGTTATCTTCGGCATTGCGTCCGATGATCAGTTTTGCCCCCTCAGGTAGCCGAAGCTGGCGACCGTATTTGAGGGTTGGAATGTCTTCGACGCTAAAGGTATCATGGGCGATGAAATCGCGGATTTTATTGGAGAACTTCTCATCGGTAAGGAGACATCCTCCCCCTGGGGCTTCATAATCTTTGAGACCAAATTCCTTCGCAAGTTCCATTTGACGATCACGGTTTCGTCCGACGATATTTTCGAGTTTTTCACGATCCACCCACCCCTGTATCTCAGGAATAGTCGGTGTGAGTGCTTTGGCACTGAGCGGGCGGAGGAGTAATCCCTCACAATTGCTGAGATTGAGAACTTTTTGGAGCGATTCGCTGTTTTGACTCATCGGGCGTTGCCCTAATACTTCACCGCTGATAAGAAAGCTCGCCCCCCACTCTTCCATCACCCGTTTAGCGACTTCAAACATTTTGGCGTGACAGTCAATGCAGGGGTTAAAGTTTTTGCCGTAGCCGTATTTCGGGGTAAAGAGGACTTCGCGGATGTATTCATCTCGGATGTCTACACTGCGAAACTCGGCACCGATTTGTTCACACATATTTTTCATGTGAGCAAGCCGGTCTTTGGTCGAACCGAATCCCGTGTTGATGTTGCAGGCGATCACTTCGATCCCCTGATCTATGAGGAGTTTCGCCGCGATGGTAGAGTCGAGACCGCCGCTGAAGAGGGCTATGGCTTTCATTTGTATTCCTAAATTATGATTATCATTTCCGTTCGCCCTGAGCTTGTCGAAGGGTGAGGGTTCATCGTTCGCGACATACCCAAAGGGCACGTGAGCTCACCACGAATGGGAAATTAACTAAGCGGGACAAGTTCGCCCCGTTTAAGCCGTTCAATCTTATCCCGAAATTGACGTATTGAGTACGACTTTTGATCGAATGATACCGTATTTTGAGTTGTCACTTTTTTGAGTTCACGATTATAGTGCGCACTCAAGAAAGTGATAAGTTCCGCTCGTAAGCCCTCATCTCCCTCAAATGTCCGTATTCGATCATCCATCATTAGCGCGCTGAGGCGTGGATCGTCACTGCGACCTTGAAGAGCTGATTCAAACTCGCTTCCGTGATATTGGAGTAATGATGCGTCAATAAAATCGAGAAGCGAATCGGCAATATAGGGACGTTCCAGTAGGGTTTTGATAAAGCTCAGCTCCCAAATATCGTGATGGGAAAAGTTGATCGGTTGCGCGGCAACATTTTTGTTGGTTCGTCCCACTTGGATGAGTGAAGGAGAAATTCCTAGCTTCGAAGCAACAAAAGGGCGATATTCCTCTTGCAGTAGCGGAGAGAGAGTTTTGAGAAACGCGATGTTCTCGTGCAGTGCCGTCTCTTTCGCCTTGTAGTCTTGGAGGTCATACGCACTAATCATCTCTGAGATAACAAACTCGATAAAAGGGATTGGTCGATGCAGGAGCGCATTGAGTTGTTCAATTTGACCATTTTTAATCATATCGGCAGGATCGAGTCCCCCCTCAAATAAGACAACGCCCCCATCAAATTCTGACATACTCAAAAGTTTGGAGGCTTTATATGCGGCGGCGCGCCCCGCTTTATCCCCATCATACGCCAAAAATATTTTCGGCTCACCCTTGCGCAACAGGGGCAAATGTTCGGCAGTGAGCGCGGTTCCCAGTGTCGCGACGGCATGGGTGAATCCCGCCTGATGAAGCATCACGACATCCAAATACCCCTCGGTGACGATGATTTCGTGGCGGCGGTAGATTGCCTCTCGTGCAAGGTGATAGGCGTATAGGAGGCGTGATTTGTTAAAAATGGTGCTTTGAGACGAATTGACGTACTTCGCCTGATGTCCCGTGATGGTGCGTCCGCCGAATCCGACGATGGCTCCGCTAGTGGAGTGGATCGGAAAGGTGATCCGCTCAATAAAACGGGCAAAAAGCCGTCCATCATCTCCTCGTCCGATGGCACCTTGTTCAACCGCTTCGGAGGTAGGGAGGCGGCGCTGTTCTAAAAATCGGAGTGTTTCAGCTGAAGTAGGAGCATACCCGATCCAAAATCGCTCGATACTGGAGGCGTAGATGCCCCGCTCATGGAGATACTCCATGGCATCTCGTTTCTCTTCGAGAAGTTTCTGGTACCAGTCGTTAAGAGTTTCTAAGAGCATTGAACGTTTTTTTTGTTTCGTATCGTCAGTGTAATGAAGGCTAAAATTGTTCGATGCAGCTAGTTTTTCGATTGCTTCAGGATAGTTGAGCTTTTCATACTCCATGACGAATTTGATACCATCACCATGCACTCCGCATCCAAAACAGTGGTAATTTTGGCGTGAGGGGTTAACGACGAAGCTGGGGGACTTCTCATCGTGAAACGGGCAGGGTGCTTTGAAGCTACTCCCTGCTCGTTTGAGCTCGATGTAGGAGCCCACGATATCGACAATATCAAGTCGGGCTTTGAGCGCCTCGATGGAGTCTTGGGTAATCATAGGGATATTGTAGCCAAAAGCCTCTTATGACAATGTCGTGAATTGTCCCAACTGAGTATCTAACGCCTTGGCAGATGTGTCGATTGATATGACGATATTAGAGAGTTCATGCATGGAGGTTTCATTGGATGCGGTGAGTTCTCCCAGCATCTTGATGTGAGAGAGCATCGCATCGATGTGATCGGCAATTGTATAGGAATCATTGACGCTTTGTACCGTACGACGGTTGGTTTGCTCCATGGTTTGAACGGTTTGATTGATCGTTTGATCTACCCTCTCTGAAATTGTGGATACTTCGCGCAATACTTGAGAATTTTGATGCATTTGATCAGTTGAATCGTTGATACTCTGAACGATGATGTTGATGGTAGCATTTATCTCAACAAGACTGCGCTGAGTTTTTTCGGCAAGCTTGCGAACTTCATCGGCGACAACGGCAAACCCGCGTCCATGCTCTCCTGCACGTGCCGCCTCAATTGCGGCATTGAGGGCTAACAGATTGGTTTGATCGGCTATGTCATTGATAACATTGAGGACATTTTTCACTTGTGCCGCATCGATACTTAACTGATTTAATTTAGTTTCGAGCTCTTCTTCGAGTTGTGTGTTACGCGATAGTGTTAAAAGAAGAGTAGAGAGTTCGGAACGCCCCTTGTGCAGCTGATCCATTGAGTCGGTCATATTTTCCAGAGTTATTGAGAGGTTGGCGGCACTATGGCTAACGGTTGATTGAACCGAGATCGCTTTATCAGAAGCATTTTGACCGATGGTATATCCTTGATGAGCTCTGGATTTGACTTCTTCACTGATTGAATCAAGGCGGTGTGCTGCCAAAAGATTATCTGCTGCAATCGATTTTGCATGAGATATGGAGTGCTCGATTTCAGCAATGAAGCGGTTTAAACTCTCCATCATCATCCCAGTCTCATCACGGGTGGAACCGATGAAGGATTTAGTGAGATTAAAAATATCAGTTTTGAGATTATGGTTGAGATGTTTAATCGGACGTGAAACCTGTGCTACGAGAAGAGAGACATTAAGTGCTGAGATGGCTACTCCTATGACGCCAATAACGATGTTTTTGTTGATAATAATCGATGGATCAGAGTGATGCATCGAAAAGAGTATAATGTTAAGCAATCCCATAATAACGGTAGTTCCGATTAAGGTCGTAAAAATGGCTAGCGTCATTTTTTTCCCGAAAGAGATGAATGGATGGCGTTCACTGAGGGATATGGGGGCGGTCCACTCTTCCAAACGTATAACAAAAAGGATAAAAACAGGAATAATGAAGAGTAAAAGGAGCGGTAATACTGCCGCCTGAGCCAAAATAAAGCGCTCTAAAGTCATAAAAGATTTTCCCCATAATACGGAGATTGGTCCAGGAAGAATATAAAAAAGTTGACCGATTAAAAAAAAGTACGGCATTTTTGAAACGAGAGAAACGCTCTCTTCGTAAGAGGTAAGGTTACGAATCCCAGATTCGATTTTTGTCAAAAATGTATTGAATACCACAAGCATAATAGTTGTGGCAACGGCCATGTAGATCAACATTTGAGGGGAGAACAAAATAGTGATGAGTTCATCCAAAGTAAAGAGGGTAGAATAGCGTAAAAAGAGAATCCATGCCATAGGGGGAACCATCATCCCTATAAAGACTAACCACATCAATGTTTTTCGTGGACTCATTTGAAACTCCAAATTTATAACTTAATGATAAATCATAACCTATTAAAGGGTAAAAAGAACCTTATTTGCACGAAAGTTGCGCTATAATTCCATTTCGAAAATTTTAAATAGAAAGTAGGTGATGTGAATGCCTGGAATTATCTTACGCCAAGATGATAACTTTGATGCTGCTTACCGTCGTTTCAAGAAACAAACAGATCGTAATCTGATTGTTACTGAAGCCCGTGCTCGTCGTAACCATGTTACAGAGACTGAAAAACGTAAACAGTTCAAAATCAGCGCTCGCAAAAAGATGTTAAAACGTCTCTATATGATGCGACGTTACGAATCTCGCCTGTAATCTCTTGCGCTTCGGCGCTTGGATTACTTGTGCCCTTTGGGTACACCCTTCTTTAATCAACTAACCCCCCATTTAAAAACCCTGTGTTACACTTACGGTATTAATTTACACGCAAGGCTAAACTCATGTTCTTCAGTGCACCGCTAAAATACAATTCCAAAAAAATCATGCTCTTAGGCTCCGGCGAACTCGGTAAAGAAGTGGCGATTGAGGCACAGCGTCTCGGGATCGAAGTTGTTGCGGTAGACCGTTATGCACATGCACCTGCTCACCTTGTCGCCAACCGCTCACATGTTGTCAATATGCAAGACAAAGAAGCGGTTTTAAAAATTATCCGTAAAGAGAAACCCGATTTCATCCTCCCAGAGATTGAAGCGATCAGTATTGAGGCATTGTTCGCGGCCGAAGCGGAAGGGTTTTGTGTTATTCCAAACGCCGAAGCGGTCAACAAAACGATGAACCGTAAAAACATCCGCCGTTTCGCGGCAGAAGAGTTGGGTCTTAAAACAAGCCGTTATCATTTTGTGAGTACGTATGAAGATATGTGTTCTGCTGCCGATGATGTCGGATTTCCGTGTGTGATTAAACCGGTTATGAGTAGCTCAGGGCATGGTCAAAGTATCGCCCACAGCCCGTTTGATTTGGAAAACTCATGGGAGATTGCCAAAGAAGCACGCGGAGATGCGAGTGAGCTAATCGTCGAAGAGTTTATCCGATTTGATTACGAGATCACTCTCCTTACCGCACGTAACGGAGTAGAAACGGTATTTTGTGAGCCGATCGGACACATCCAAAAAGACGGCGATTACATCTACAGCTGGCAGCCGATGGAGATGTCGAAAAAGGCATTGAAGCGTTCTCAAAAGATCGCTAAAGCGATAACAGATGGTTTGGGTGGAAAAGGGTTGTTTGGGGTTGAGTTGTTTGTGGCTGGCGATGAGGTCTATTTCAGTGAAGTGAGTCCTCGTCCTCACGATACGGGGATGGTAACGCTGATCACCCAAAGTCAAAGCGAATTTGCTCTTCACGTCCGTGCTGTACTTGGATTGCCTCTTGGATTTATCTTCTACGGTGATGGTGCCAGTGCGGCGTTCAAATCGGCCGTGGAGTCTCACGAACCGGTGATTGATGTTGCGGATGAGTTGTTTGATACTAACAGTTTTGTGAGAGTGTTTGGAAAACCTGAAGCACACGTCGGACGACGTATGGCGGTGGTATTGGTGTTTGATAAAGTCAACAAAGCACTTAAAAAAGCGAAGAAATTGATTAAAAAAATCAAGGATGCGTGATTATATATGAATATTGTTTTATTAGACGCTCTCACGTATGGTGATGCATCGTTAGGGGAATTTAATATGTTAGGTGTTGTTGCGGCATACCCGTTTACATCTACAGAGCAAACAGCAGAACGTGTTGCGAATGCAAATATTATTGTCACCAATAAAGTTGTTATTGATGATGCTGTGATGGCTGCAGCTCCGAATCTAAAACTCATCTGCGTCGCCGCTACGGGAACCAATAACATAGATCACGATGCCGCCGCTCGTCGCGCTATTGCCGTCAAAAATGTCGCGGGGTATTCGACCGATGCGGTGGTACAACACACATTTTCAATGTTGTTTTACCTCATGGGGCACAGTCGCTATTATGATGAATATGTTAAAAGCGGAGCATGGCAAAAAGAGGCGGTATTTGCTCATATCGGGCCCTCGTTTAGTGAACTGCGCGGAAAAACGTGGGGAATTATCGGACTGGGTGAGATCGGGCGAAATGTGGCAAAAATTGCATCCGCATTTGGTGCAAATGTGTGTTATTACTCTACCTCAGGGAAAAATGAGAACAGCGAGTATGAAAAAACGACGTTGAGCCGTTTGATCGAAAACAGCGATGTCATCTCGATTCACGCACCATTGAACAAATCGACTGAAAATCTCATCTCCCACTCCGAATTGTTGCAGATGAAAGACGGTGCGGTATTGCTCAATCTCGGTCGCGGTGGAATCGTCGATGAGGATGCCCTCTCGGTTATTATTGATGTGAAACCGATCTTTGTTGGACTCGATGTCCTCGCCAAAGAGCCGATGAAAATGCCTCACCCTCTGTTATCCATCAAACACCCCGAACGCCTTTACATTACTCCCCATATCGCATGGACATCCCGCGAAGCGCGTGAACGTTTGATCGCCTTTACGATTGAAAATATCAAAACATTTGTAACAGTGTAGGCAAAAAGAAAGCGATCCCTAAAAATACGGTAGAGGTGATAAATACCTCTATTGTTACCGCGCGGGGTGAGCAGTTGTAAAGCGACGCTAAATTGACGTTGGCAACCGCCAGCGGAACGATCAGTTCCAAAAATAAAATCCCCTTCACCGTCGTATCCATCTCAATATACTGCAATATACCAAAAGCAATCAACGGGATGAATAGAAATTTTGTTCCGTTGACCCATGCGGTAAGTCGTAGATTGACCTCTCCTAATTTAATGCCGTAAAGATAGATCCCAAATAACACTAACTGCATCGTCATCGAGGCATAGGCTCCCATCATCAGTGTTTTATCGACCGCAGGGCTGGGGACATATCCGATAAGATTGAGGGCGATAGCGACCATCGCCGCCCAAAGAACGGGGAGTTTGAGAATATTCATGAGCGAACCCTTGACACTGAACTCTCCGCGTGAATAGTAGAAGACTCCGATGGTATAGACTACAAAAACATTGACGAGATTGATGAGGGTGAGATAGGGGACACTCATCTCTCCAAACAGCGCGATCCCGAGCGGGATGCCGAGGTTCCCGGTATTACCGATTAATGCCGCAACGGTGGCGATGGAGCGCTCTTTGGGGTTATGGAAGAGAAGTTTAGCCAGAGGGATCATCAGCAACAGTGCCAAAAGGGAGATTCCCAGATAAAGTGCGGGAGCAAAGAGAAGCTCCGTATCGATAGGGCGTTTGAGCAATCCCCAAAAGGTGAGAAAGATTTGTAAAAAATAGACACTGAGGAGGGTAATGGTGCGGTCGTCGATTTTATCTTTGAATGTCCATTTGGCACCGAAACCGACAGCGATAAAGAGGTAGATACCCAGAATAGAGAATAAAGTTTGCATTGTCTTTTTTTGATGTGTATTGTAGCGAAAAAATTAGTATGGTTTTTTGAGTCACAGCTAACGCGCACTGGGGTACAATCCCGACAATAAGGAGTCATACAATGGCAAAAGTATTGATTATCGGCAGCGGCGGTGCGGGATTGGTAAGCGCACTCTCAGCTCATGAAGCGGGTGCTGAGGTAATTGTCGCTTCCAAAACCCTCCCGACTCGCTCTCAAACCTCGATGGCACAAGGGGGGATGAACGCCGTTTTAGGCACTGATGACACAATCGAAAACCATATTTCCGATACCCTCAACTCTTCGGCCGGATTAGGGGATGAGAGTCGAATCGCTTTTATGTGTGAGAGGGCTCCTGAAGCGGTACGTTGGTGTAATAGTATTGGATTGCCGTTTAGTCGTGATGAATCGGGTGAGATCGCGCGCAGACGACTCGGCGGAGCAAGTGCGCCACGTGCGTGTTATGCGCAGGACTATACGGGGCTTAAACTCCTCCATACCCTCTACGATCAATGTCTAAAAGCAGGTATCGAATTTAAAAACGGCCGCTTTTTGCTCAATCTGATCACGGATCATGAGACTAACCACGTGTTAGGGGCGACATTTTTGGTAATCGAGAGCGGTGAGGTGGAAGAGATCCGCGCCGATGCAATTATTCTCGCTACAGGCGGGTATGGCAATCTTTACGGCAAACACTCGACCAACTCGGTGCAAGCGAGCGGCGATGGGTTAGCGGCGGCAGTACGTGCGGGGGCAAAACTCGCGGATATGGAGTTTATCCAGTTTCATCCGACAGGGCTTAAAAATTCTTCGATTTTGATCGGGGAGAGTGCTCGCGGTGCGGGCGGGTATCTGCTAAATGGTAACAAAGAGCGTTTTACCAATGAGTTGGCGCCTCGCGATGTCGTAGCCCGTGCCATCCACGATGAGATGGCTAAAAGTGGAGCCGTCTATCTCGATATTCGCCATTTGGGAGAGGAGTTTATCAGCCATGAACTCCCGCAAGAGCGAAAGTTAGCGCAAATTTATGAGGGGATCGATCCGATACACGATCTGATCCCGATCAAACCCTCCGCCCACTACAGCATGGGGGGAGTCGAAGTGAATGCGCAGTGTATGAGCAGTGTGCAGGGGTTGTTTGCCGTCGGTGAGTGTGCGAATCACAAAACGCATGGCGCTAACCGTTTGGGGGGCAATTCACTTTTAGAATTGGTCGTATTTGGACGTGAATGCGGACGTAATGCAATCGAATATGCGAATAAACATCCTGCCCCTGCTGCGGAAAACAACCAGTTAGCCAAAGACACCAACTTTATTCGAGGGGTGATGTACTTCAGCAACCAAATCGATTTTTATCAAAAACAAGAGATGTTAGCGAATATCTTTTATAACAACGTCGGTTTGGTACGTGATGATATGGGGCTTAAGGCGGTTCTCGGAGCGATTCGTCAGATGCAAAAGGAATTGCCGTTTATGGGACCGCGTGATAAGTCGAAAATTTGCAATACCAATCTGGTCGAATTTATCGAGTTTGGAAATAAGATCGAGTTGGCGGAGATAATCGTCGTGAGTGCGATCAGTCGCGTCGAGAGCAGAGGAGCCCATTATCGGATCGATGCACCACAAAGAAATGATCGAATGTTTGGAGCTCACACAATTACATGGAAAGAGGATGGAGTATTATGTGCCGATTTTATACAATGAATGAAGATATAGATGATGAGTTTGAAGACGATGATGAGTATGAGAAAGAGTGGTGTGATTGATGGAAATATTTATTTTACGCGGTGAAGAAGTTCAATCTTATAACGTAGAATTAGAGAATGCCACACTCTTGAGTGTTTTGAATCACATTAAAACCAAACTCGATCCAACACTTACTTATTCACATGGGTGCCGAAGCGGAGTATGCGGAAGCTGTGCGGTACGTGTTAACGGGCGAGAGCAATTGATGTGTGAGTACAAACCCTCTGAGGGAGATAGGATAGAGCCGATCCGAAATGTCCGTGTTATTCGGGATTTAGTGGTTGATTCTTCGAATGTAGAACGTTTTAACCGTGTTGCACATGCCTGGATTGAGGAGAGTGTTAGCGAGAGTGTGAGTTGTGAAGCGATGGAACGGATTGAAACGCAAAGCGATTGCATTTTATGCACATCATGTTTTAGTGCGTGTCCTGTCTATACGGTGAATCCTGATTTTATCGGTCCGTTTGCCCTTACGCGGGTATGGCGATATGTGAATGATCCGCGAGAAGCGAATAGTGCTGCAAAAATGGCTAGTATTCAAACAAACGGAATCTGGGATTGTACCCTTTGTGGTGGATGTGTCCCCGTATGTCCTCAAAACATTGCCCCTAAACAAGATATTATGATGCTTCGGATGAAAAGTAGTATGATGGGATATAGTGATCCCAATGCGGCGATGGCTTTTGGCGGAGGTTTGGATTTTGGTGCTCCGATGTTTTAAAAATGTTCCCCGTGTTAGAAATCTCTAACATTCGTATGTTATACTACACTCATAACATATGACAGGATTTTTTATGGCATCTGAACATTCACTCGACATCTCTGCAAAAATTGATCTTCAAGCGTTTAAAGACGCGATCTCCCAAGCCGAAAAAGAAGTTATAGGGCGTTATGATTTTAAAGGGGTCACCTATGAAATCAACTATCGCGAGAAAGAGAAACAATTGATCCTTCTCGCTTCCAGTGACAATAAACTAGACGCTCTTAAAGATATTGTTGTTGCTAAGCTTATTAAGCGGGGGCTCTCTTCTAAAGCACTTAATGAACTTAAAACCGAGGATGCAAGCGGAGGAAGCCGCAAAGCAACCTATAAGATCGTCGATACCATCGATGCTAAAGAAGCTAAAAAAATTCAAGCTGAGATTAAAAACTTGAAAACAAAAGCTACCGTAGCGATAGAGGGGGAGCATATCCGTATTAAATCCAAACAGATCGATGAACTTCAAAAAATTATGGCAGCAATCAAAGGGATGGAGTGGGAAGCTCCTCTTGTGTTTGATAACTTCCGATAAAGATCACCCATGAAGCAAAAAAAGTATAAACGGATTGATAAACGGCTCATTACCGAAGGGTCGCAGATTGATTTTAATCTTTTTTTGACGAATGAAACTAAAAATGCTATGACCATTTTTCTGCAAAGTGACAGTTCGGTAGATGGGAATACCAAAGTAAAACTTCGTGAAATCGAAATGCTTTATATTAGTGAAGATGAAGAGGAACGATATCAAGCCTACATCGATAAACATCTTCAAAGAATTGCCCAAAACAGTGATATTCCAACAAAGCAAAAAGCACGACTTGTTTATGCAAAAGCAGTCGAATCGATTGATGCTATGTTTAATAACCCTGAATCGCTGAAAAATGTCGAAAATACACAGCCGGTTGTCAACAACTTTATTGATATTATTCTTAACGATACCAGTGCCGTTGAGTCGTTAATGCAAATTACGGCGCATGATTACTATACCCATACTCATTCGATCAATGTTAGTATTTATACCCTAAGCTTGGGCTCTTTTTTAGGGATAAAGGGAAAAGATTTGGAAGTGTTAGGGATGGCTGCTATCTTACACGATTTGGGGAAAAGCAAGATCGATTATGAGATCATCAATAAAAATGGGAAACTATCGGATGAAGAGTTCACTCTAATGAAAAACCACCCTATTTTTGGGCATGAAATCGCTCTAAAATTGGGAATTGAGGATAAACGGATTTTGACTGGCATTCGACATCACCATGAAAAGATAGAGGGAGGGGGATATCCTGATAATCTCAAAGGGGATCAAATTAGCTATTTTGCACGAATAATCGGGGTATGTGATGTATTTGATGCCCTCTCCACAAAACGCTCATATAAAGACCCTATGACCTCATTTAATTCACTTTTGCTGATGAAACAGCAGATGGCAGGTCATTTGGATATGGATATTATGAATGCTTTTATTAAAATGTTACACTATCAAGGAAAATCATGAAAAAGATGACTATCGTCGATGCAGCGGAGTATTTTAATGTTTCCAAAGAGGCAATTCATAACCGAATACGACGCGGTAGTTTGGACTGCATTGTTGATGATGGGATCAAATATGTGTCGGTAAAATCAACAAAGAGTATCCCTTCAGCTAACATTGTGAGCGATAATCGTTATACCCAATACATCGAACAAGAAAATCAACGGCTCCGAGAAAAAGTGGATATGCTTGAAAAAGAGACCTCTCGTTTACGTGATCAGCATGAACAATTGTTGATCAATGAGCGGCTTAAAGAGGAACAAATTTATAAAGAGCGTGATGCGCAGCTGCGTAGTGTTTTACATGTGGTTGCAACCAAATTTCTTTCTCATGTTAATACAGATGTAATAATGGAAGAGGCTAAATCTTCCGATGTTATTAACGTAGATGTCGTGGAAAATGAAATAGAAGAATGGGTGTCATTGAAATCATTTTTAAAACTCAACCGCTATAACGATAAGGATAAAAAAAAGATAAAAAACCGTTTTGAAGCGTTAGCAGATGAAGATATTCGTCTCAGTATAAGAGGGGGAAAGATTTTTTTAAATCCCTCTGAATATGATTATTCGGATTTGTTGCTTTAGGCAACGTTTAATGTGAGACAGGTACGTATTTTTCGGCGCACGGAGCAGAATATTGAAACAGCGTATGTGGAAATTGAGAAATGGTTCATCGATATCGGAGACAACTTAGATTTCGATCTTTTTCTGTTAGAAGGTAGCTACAATGATAAATCTATATTTTTACCTAAAAATACCCCAGTCGATAGTGATATTAAGCAGGAAATAGACAAACACCTCTCTCTTTTTATCCGACAAAGTGATCTCCTCTTTTATACTATCTTTGTTGATAAAGTCGTCCAAAGTGCCGCGCGCAACGAAAAGATGCCGATTACGAAAAAAGCGGCCGTTATCTATCGCCAAGCATCTGTTATCCTCGATGAGATGTTTGAAAACCCCGAAGAGCTTGAAAACGTTCCGAAATCAAAAAAAGTGGTTAATACGTTTATCGGTACAATTTTCAGTGATAAACACGCAATTGAATCGTTGATGAAAATAACGGCGTATGACTACTATACCCATACCCATTCGATCAACGTCTGTATCTACTCCCTGAGCTTAGGATCGTATTTGGAACTGGGTTCGATAACGCTAGAAGAGCTTGGAATGTCGGCACTGATGCATGATTTGGGGAAATGCCGAGTCGATATGAAAATTACCAATAAAAATGGGAAACTAACCGATAGTGAGTTTGAGGCGATGAAACATCACCCTCTTTATGGTTATACTATTGCCCTGAAGATAGGTGTTCACGATAAGCTTATTCTCGATGGGATACGCCATCACCATGAAAAACTCGACGGGAGCGGTTATCCTGATGGATTGTTGGGGAAGAATATAACACTGTTTGCTCGAATAATCGGGGTATGTGACGTATTTGATGCCCTCTCGACCAAACGATCGTACAAAGATAGAATGAGCTCTTACGACACGCTAATGCTGATGAAAAAGACGATGCAAAACCATCTTGATATGGAGTTGGTCGATGCCTTTATCCGAATGCAGCAGCACGACGATATTTTATCGACGCTTTGAGGGATACCGTTTTTCTGCTGGGTTAGGGCGTGTTTGTTGTCCTTTGGCTCGGTTGAGATTGTTAAAACACCCCTGACAGATCGCAAACTCTGCGTTCGGTGATAGAGGTTTTCCGCATGTTTTACAGCGCGGGACGAAGTGGCTTTGTTGGAGTGAGTTTTCGATAAAACGGTTTAGCTCCCCGCGAAACAGTCGTGCTTTTTCCGCATCCACGAAAAACTCCGCCATTCGGTACGACAGCCATAGATACAAACTGATCTCTTTGATCCGATCTTCCGCCTCTTGGAGCTCTTCCATCGATAACGCATAGTTCCCTAATTGCTTCGGCGGGATATAAGCGATCGGTTTTTTCTGTTCCAATGCCCTCACATAACGCTCAAATGATGCCATTACGAGGGGTGATGAGGTGGAGAGCGGTGCGGTAGCGAGAGTGTATTTGGTACGCATATCGAGATCGTAACGGTCAATAATAGCCGAAGCCTCCTGCATCGATTCGAGATTAGCCGCACGAAACGGCCCTTCGAATTTCATGTTTTCGACGAAAAAATCGACGATGGCGGAGAGCGATTTCTCCTCCAAAATATTGGAAACGAGCATGATGTGATCAAAATTTGCCATAACATTAAACGGCAGTGTTATAGGCTCGATATTTTTAGTAAAGAGGGAGGTGATGGTTTTTAGAACGTCATTGGTGAGTGCCCCGACGTACCCTTTTTCACTTAACCCATAACGTCCCGCTCGTCCCGAAATCTGCCGTACTTCGGTGGCAGTGAGATTGCGCTGATTCTGTCCGTCGAATTTGTCCGCTTTGGAAAAGAGGAGTGTTTTGATCGGGAGATTCAACCCCATACTGATCGCATCGGTCGCGACGAGGATATCGGTCTCCCCTTCGCGGAAACGGCGTGCCTCTTCACGGCGTACTTCGGGGCTGAGATTACCGTAGATGACGCTGGTTCGATAGGTTTTAGAGAGCTGCTGTTTGAGTCGCAGGGCGTTAGAGCGAGTAAAGGCGATAACGGCGGTTTTCGGCTCGATAGCGGTGATTGGAGTAGCCGATTTGAGGAGTTCGAGGGGATTTTTACGCTCAAACTCGACAATCTCCAACGGCTCGCCCAAATATTCGGCTAACGCGATAACCGCCTCGCGGGCATTGGGTGATCCCGTCATAATAACGGTTTTGGCGGGTGCTCCGATGATCGCATTCGCCCATGCCCATCCCCGATCACGATCATCGATCATCTGTACCTCATCGATAACACAGCAATCGACCTCAACTTCGAAACTGAGCATCTCGATGGTGGAGCTGATATGAGTCGCATCCTCATCGAGGAGCTGCTCTTCTCCGGTGATGAGTGACGCACTAACCCCATCATCACGAAGGCTCTCGTACCCCTCTAACGCTAACAAACGTAGCGGCGCGAGATAGTATCCCGTCCCCGCACGTTTGAGGTGTTGGAACGCCGTATATGTTTTACCACTGTTAGTCGGTCCCGTGTGAAAGATCAGTCGGCGGCGTAGTGAACGTGCCAGCGGGAAAAGATTTTTAAAATCACGTACCGTTCGCGCTAACAATGCTTGGCGTTGACGTTTGAGCAGTTCACCCGCAATCCGCTGATCGTAGGAAAATAGTACCCGTCGTGATGTTTTAGAGCTGATATGAGGTGTCAGAGTGAGATATGGTAACAGTAGCTCATAGACGATAGCGTAAAGGGACTCTTCGCTCATTTCCAAAAGTTTGGAGCGCTCACGGCACTCATTCACCAAATGCTCTAACTCACCCAAAAATGCCCGCTCTTCGTGGATGCTTTGCTCCTCGACCATCGCTGTGATGGTAAGCTCCTCTTCGTTCCATATCTGTCGGCTCAGCTCGTGCGCATCCAAATGGAGTGAGAGGGTATATTTGAGAGGTTCCTCTTTGCGAGGAAGCGGGAGTTGTTTCTCAATCTCGATGATCAAATCATCGGTGCCTACCGATATGAGGGGAGTATTTAGATGATGTGCCAAAACGTCGCGTAAAACATCGATGTTAAGCGATCCGTAGGTTTGGGTCGATGGGGGAGCACTTTTGAGCGAAGCGATGATCTGCTCACGATTTAGATAGCGATGATTTGCGAGATTAAGGGCGGATAAAAAGAGGTTGGTTTGCTCTTGTTTTTGGTGTGTTAGGAGATTCTTAAGCTCACTGATTTCAGGGACTAACACCTCTAAAGTCTCTTCGTGGAGCCGTTTTTCATTTAGTGGCGGTGTTTTAAGGACATGAATTTTAGTAAAGGTTTCCGTATCCATGTGATAGGTGATCGGAGCATAATACTCTAACGTATCATCAAAATTAAATTTCCCCTCTAACGCTTTTTCGAGTGCTTCGCGTTTTTTGGTATAGCGGATATGTTCTAGCTTCCCTGCTATTTTTTCAGCGGTAATTTTACGGGTGCGTATATCGATAAACGAGGCGTGCAGATCACGTCGTTCTGCTTCGGTAATCTCAAAAGCCTCTAAGAGTTCATCAATCTTCTCTTCTCGCTCATGCGGTTTTTCTTTGGGTTTGGGGTTTGGGTAGATTTTGCCCTCATTTTTGAAAAACGCGACAATCATTTCACGATTGTCAGTCTCCCCCTCCGACCACAAACGGCGGAACGTTCTAATTAAAGAAGTTTTATCGGTTGAACCCTCAAATATCCCCAGTGTGTGGGCGAGGGCGATAAGTACCTCGGTCGAGACTCGCTCAATACCCTCATCAAATCCCTCATCGCCGAAAAAATGGCGAATGGATTGGTTAAGTTTTATCATTTTTTTCTTTTTCTTTGCCAAACTATGCCACCCTTGCTTTCACTTGTGAGCTGATTTTATCCCATGCACTCTCTTTGGTCATTTCCAAATCGTATTTGGATTGCAGATGGAGCCAAAAATCGGGGGTTGTACTGAAATAGATGGAGAGACGCAATGCTGTATCGGCGGTAATGGATCGTTTTTTATTAACGATTTCATTGATGCGTCGCGGTGATACGCCGATAGCATTGGCTAATGCGTTTTGACTGAGGTTATAGGGTTCTAAGAACTCTTTTTGCAATATCTCGCCGGGATGGATGGGTGCTATATCAAACATGGTGTCCTCTTTAATGGTAGTCAATTATTTCGACATTTTCCGCATTGTCGTTGTTCCATTGAAAACAAATACGGTATTGTTGGTTGATTCGGATGCTATAAGAGCCTTCGCGATCCCCGATAAGTTTCTCAAGACGATTCACAGGAGGAATTTTTAAGTCATCGATATTTTTTGCCGCATCTACAATGTCGTTATCATAAAAAGCAGTATAGTACCTATAACGTTAAATGTAAATAAAATGATATTTTACGTTTAAAATAGTAATCTCATTTCTCTATTTTTAACTTAAGCAATTATGATAAAATATTACTATCCTTATGTAGGGAGTTAGTGATGTCAAATCTTAAAATTATTTTAGCATTTTTGTTTACCAGCGTCTCTACTCTTTACTCTTCTTCAACACATCAACTTGTAAGTGATGGTGAGGCTGCTTTTTTTCATGAAAACTATCTCGAAGCAGAAAAAGCATTTTCCGCAGCCTCACAACAAGGCGATATCCAATCTCTTTATTATTTAGCGATTATGAAACTTCGAGGCTATGGTACCCCTGCCGATTTTAAAGAGGCGGTTCGCCTTTTTAAAATCGGTGCACAAAAAAATCATTCCGATTCACAGGTTGCATTAGGTGTTTTAATGGTGGAAGGGATAGGAATACCACAAAATCACAAACTAGCATCCATCCTCTTTAAAAAAGCTGCTAGAAATGGGAATATGGATGCACAGCTCATCCTCGGATGGCTCTATAAAAACGGAGTAGGAGTCAAAACCAATAATACCCTCGCTTACGCCCTATGGAATTATGTCGCAGCACAAGGGAATGAATGGGCACGTGTGAGTCGTGATGCCATGTATTATGAACTTACCGAGTCTGAACTCTACCGTGGACAAGATTTATCCTCTAACCTCCCGAAATTATGGAAAGTTGTAGCTCTTGAAAATACCGATTCAAACCTATCCCCTCGTAAAAAACGAACTTAACCCTCTATGACATCCATTCTCTTTGTCTGCCTTGGCAATATTTGCCGCTCACCTATTGCAGAGGGAGTTGCCAAAAAGATGATAGAAGAGGGCACATATAATATCACCGTTGATTCTGCTGGAACTGGTAACTGGCATGTGGGAGAAGTACCCTGTGAACACTCCGTAATGGTAGCTAAAAACCACGATGTTGATATTTCAGGACTTCGTGCCCGTCAAGTAAAAAAAACCGATTTTAGTGCCTTTGATCTGATTGTCGCACTCGATCAAAGCAATTACCGTGATCTCAAAGCGCTAGGGTGCCAAAATTTGGTGAAATTAGGAGATTTCGGGCATAACGGAGCGGATGTCCCCGATCCTTATTTTTTCGATGCTTTTGAGGGTTTTGAGCACGTCTATACGATGATCGAATCGTGCGTAAAAGAGTTACTTAACCGCTAAACGGTAGTTCTTCGTACCCGATGGAGGTTCCGAGGATATAAAACGGGGCTTCGTTCGCTCTGCCAAAGTAACTTCCGATGGCTAACGCACAACTGTTACTATCCATCTCCACCGTAATCCCCTCGCTCATATCCAAACCACGTAGAACATTGTCACTCACGAGTTTGGCATCATTTACCCCCTCGATACGAAATAAAATATCAATCCAGTCATAACCACGTGCGATATCCTGAACACTAAAACGAATTTCGATGGAAGTAGGGGAGAGTGGGGTTAGAGAGCGGACTTCACCGTGACGGGCAAAGTCGATACGCTCTAATAAGTTTTTGAGCGTTAAAACAATCAGGGGCTTTACTGGCACCCTTCACACTCCATCGAGCGGTCTGCTGTATCGTGTTTTTGTTCCGGTGACTGGGATCGGAGATAGTAGGTCGATTTGAGACCCAGTTTCCATGCGAGCATATAGATATCGTTGAGATACTTACCGCTGGCACGATCTAGGGTGATAAAGATATTGAGACTTTGCCCCTGATCGATCCATTTTTGACGGATTGCCGCCGCTTTGACGAGAACCATTTGATCCAAATCATACGCTGGAGTGTAATAGCTCCATGTTTCAGGGCTTAGTTTCGGGGCAACAACTGGAATAAGCCCTGAGAGATTCTCTTCAAACCATTTGCGCTTGTAGATTGGTTCGATCGTTTGTGTCGTACCTGTGAGAATCGAAATCGAACTTGTTGGTGCGATTGCCATCAAATAGCCATTGCGCATACCCTGTTTCTTAATCGTTTCACGAAGTTCATCCCATTCATAATTAGGTGCAAACAGTCCACCACGATCGACAAGGTTTTGAACCTCTGCGGTTGCGTGATCCATCGGAAGGATTCCACGGCTCCATTTAGAACCTTCATACTCCGCGTATGACCCTTTTTCAACAGCAAGGTTTGAAGATGCTAGAATCGCGTTATAACTCACTGCCTCCATCACTTCATCCACTTTATCGAAATGTTCTTGGCTTCCCCACACGATTTTATTCTCAGCAAGCATCTGCGCTTCACCCATCACACCCAAACCGATAGCACGGCTGCGCATATTGGTACGTTTTACTTTTTCGAGAGGATAGAAGTTCAGATCGATGACGTTATCGAGCGCTCGAATCGCTACAGGGACGATACGGTCGATATCCTCTTTCGTATTGACACGAGAGAGATTGACGCTTGCTAGGTTACATACAGCTGTTGCCCCATCCACTTTCTCTTTTTCCACAATGTAGATCGGCCGTCCGCCGAGAAAATCGAGCGCTGATACTTTATTTGCCGGTTTTTGGATTCCGCTGTCGACTTTAACGATCTCATCTTCTTCATACGTGACAAACGATCCATCTTCAAATTTTATTTTGATCAAATAATGGTTCGGCTGGGTATTTTGGAAAATTTCCGTACAAAGGTTTGAACTGCGGATAATACCGTAGTGATCGTTCGGATTGGCGCGGTTCGCGCTGTCTTTAAAACACAAAAACGGGCTTCCCGTCTCAAAATACGACGTGAGGATCTTTTTCCACAAATCTTTGGCTTTGGTGTGCTCTTTGATCACACTCGAATCTTGTTCGAGTTCAAGATAACGTTTCTCGAAAGCATCTCCATAGAGTTCACTAAGTTCTTTAACATCATAAGGATCGAACATCGTCCAGATACCGTCTTCAATGACCCGTTTCATAAATATATCGTTGATCCAAAGAGCAGGGAACAAATCGTGAGCACGTCGGCGCTCTTCCCCTGAGTTTTTCTTCACATCAAGAAAATCTTTGACGTCCATGTGCCACGGCTCTAAATAAACGGCAATAGCCCCTTTACGAGTTCCGAGCTGATCAACGGCAATCGCGATGTCGTTGGTGATTTTTAAAAACGGTACGGTACCCCCTGCGGCATTTTTATGTCCGTCAATGAATGAACCCATAGCACGAACCTGTGTCCAGTCCCAACCGATCCCTCCGCCAAATTTAGAGAGCAATGCCATCTCTTTGTAGGCATCGAAAATTCCTTCGATGTTATCAGGAGCCGAACCGATATAACACGAGCTGAGCTGATGACGATTAGTGCGCGCATTAGAAAGAGTAGGGGTCGCCATCATCACTTCGAATTTGGACATCATGTCGTAAAACTTCTTCGCCCACGTTTGGCGATCTGATTCATTTTGTGCCAAGAACATCGCAACCGCCATAAACATGTGCTGAGGAAGTTCGATCGGATCACCTTTACGATCTTTGATCAAATAACGGTCATACAGCGTTTTAACGCCGAGATAATTAAATTCTAAATCGCGATCAGGAACGATGTACGCATCCAAATCTTCTAGATCGTATTTATCTCGTAACCCAAGTAAAATTCGTCCCTCAGCTTCTCCGCGCTCAAAATAGCTTTGTAAAGAGCCATAGCCAGTAAAACCGTTTACACGGTGGTACAAATCATATAAAAAGAGACGAGATGCTACAAACGTCCAGTTAGGAGAATCGATATCGATCTTATCAACCGCTGTTTTAATAAGGGTGTGTTGAATCTCATTACTGTTGATTCCGTCACGAAACTGGATTTGTGCATCCACTTCGAGTTCGCTTTGCGATACATTGACCAAACCCTTAACAGCAGCAGATGTATATTTTTGAATTTTCGTAATATCTAACGGCTCACGGCGACCGTTACGTTTAACAATAGTTAACATTTTTATTCCTCACACTATCTAAAAGCTATATCAAATCACTAAATTATTGTATTGTTTCTGATGTAAAAAAACTAGTTTAATGATAATTATTTGAACACCCGTCCGAAAATTTTATCGACATTTTTGGTGTAATAATCAAAGTTGAAACATTCACGAATTGCCTCTTCACTCAAAGAGTTACGAAGTTCATCATCCGCCAATAAATATTGGAGATACAAACTCTCCCCTTTTTCATTTGTCGCACTGTTGCCTTGTTGCAACCCTTCCCATACTTTCATCGCGTTACGCTGAACGATACGGTACGCATCTTCACGACTTACTCCCTTAAGAGGAAGTTCGAGTAAAACACGTTGAGAAAAAACGAGTCCCCCCGTAAGATTGAGATTACGCATCATATTCTCAGGATAAACGACGAGGTTAGCAATAACACTGTTAAAACGGTGAAGCATGAAATCGCTTGTTACAAAACTGTCCGGCAACCAGAAACGCTCGGTAGAGCTGTGAGAGATATCACGCTCATGCCATAACGCAACGTTTTCCATTGCTGGGATAACATAAGCACGAACCATACGGGCTAACCCTGTTATGTTTTCGGTCAAAATCGGATTACGTTTGTGAGGCATTGCACTTGAGCCTTTTTGCCCTTTGGCAAAAAACTCTTCACACTCATACACTTCGGTGCGTTGCCAGTGGCGAACCTGTACCGCAAATTTCTCGATAGAGCTTGCCATCAATGCTAACGCAGAAGCGAGACGTGCATAACGGTCACGTTGGATAACTTGGTTAGACGCAGGGGCGGATTTAAGCCCTAACGCTTCACACGTATACTCTTCGAGTTCTAACGGTGCGTGAGCAAAGTTACCCATCGCTCCTGAGACTTGACCGACGCAGATCACTTCCATCGTTTGTTCCAAGTTTGTTAGATGACGCGCCATCTCGTCATACCAAACGGCTAACACCAAACCAAACGTAATCGGCTCACCGTGAATACCGTGAGAGCGTCCCACCATCAATGTCATCTTGTGCTCTTCCGCTCTGGTCTTAATCGAAGCCATAACCATTTTTACATCTTCGATAATCAATGCCAATGAATCACGCATTTGCAAAGCGACAGCCGTATCAACAGTATCAGAACTCGTCATACCGTAATGGAACCATCGACTCTCTTCACCGAGAGTTTCTGAAACTGATGTGGTAAACGCGATCAAATCATGACGAGTAACTGCTTCGATTTCATCAATGCGCTCTACAGAGAATCCTGCATTCTTAACGATCTTCTCTGCATCTTCATCGGGAATGAGACCCAATTTATTCCAAGCAACGACAACCGCTTTTTCAACATCGAGCCATGCTTGATATTTTGCTTGGATACTCCATTTGGATTTCATCTCTTCTCTGGCGTAACGATCTACCATTTCTGCTTCCTTAACTATGCTAAAATACGCTAATAAAATTAGACTTTTTTATATCCGTTCGTAGTGAGCTTGTCGAACCATGAACAAACCCTTCAACAAACTCAGGGTGAACGGACATACTCTACTGTATATATAAGTGTATCTAACCCTCCCTAAAAAGGAATTAAATTGCCCTTCGTTACCAAACAGCTTCATGCACCGACTCGTCAAAAAGCATTCCGCTTTTTAATGCAAGAGTTAGGGATTACCCAAAGTGAAGCGCAACGTTTAATTGCTAAAGGGCGTCTTTCACAAGAGGGTGTAGTGATGGCAAACAATGCAGGGTTTATCGAAGGAAGTTTTGATTTCATCTGTTTTGAACCTTTGACGTTAGGATTAGAACCTACGTTTATTGAAGAAGAGTTTGCCGTTTATGACAAACCCAGCGGTCTCCTCGTCCACCCTCAAAATCGTCATACCCCTTATAGTCTCAATGATGAGATCAAACACCGTTTCGGTCATGATGCCAACATCACCCATCGAATCGATCAGGAAACGAGCGGTTTGGTATTAGCGGCACGAAACAAAATAAGTGAGCGCGCTTTAAAGATGATGTTTGAAGAGCGCCAAATCACCAAGAAATATATCGCTATGGTAAAAGGGCATCTCAAAAATCCACTCGATATCCAAGAGCCTCTATTGCGTCGGGAAGACGAGAGTTCAATCGTGCGGATGATTGTTCGGGTTCATCCTGAGGGAAAACCTTCCCGTACCTTTATCACTCCTCTGGAGTATTTCCCTGACACCGATACCACCCTCGTTGAGGCTTCACCGTATACGGGACGTCAACATCAGATACGGGTTCATTTGTTCCACGTGGAACATCCCATTGTCGGTGATCCGATTTACGGACAAGATGCAAATGATGCTGTCCGCTTTTTAGATCGAGAGATGTCCAGCGAAGAACGCTTTTCCAATACAGGTGCATCACGTCTCTTACTTCATGCCCATTCATTAGAGTTTACCTACAATGAGATTCCTTACCATGTTGTCTCCAAAGAAGATTTTATAGCTCAATGTTTTGATGCGATGAAAGCGAAATAGAGCTATGCCGTTCATCACCAAAAAACTCCATTCTCCTGTACGTCAAATGGCACTAACCTTTTTAATGGATGAATTAGGAATCACTCGAAGCGAAGGGCAACGTCTAATTGCCAGAGGGAGATTAACGCAGAACGGTATTGTTATGGACGATCAATTTGGATTCGTCGAGGGTGATTGTGAGTTCATTTGTTTTGAACCGTTATCCCTCGGATTCAAACCGATGTTTGTCGCTAACGACTTTGTAGTTTATGACAAACCCAGCGGTTTGAGTGTCCATCCCCATAGCCGTCTCTCACCTTACACACTGAACGATGAGATCAAACATGAGTTTGGCGTGGATGCTAACGCAACACACCGTATCGATCAAGAGACGAGCGGTTTGGTTTTAGTTTCTCGAAACAAAAAAAGCGAATCTGTTTTAAAAAAGTTATTCTCCGAGCGTCTCATTTCCAAGCGATATCTTGCCATGGTAAGAGGTCATGTAGATGAGATAATCGATATTCAAGAGCCTCTATTTCGAATCGATCATCCTAATCTCCTCATCAGCATGGTGGTCAAAGTTGACCCCAAAGGAAAACCTTCCCATACGATTATCAAGCCGCTTCGATACTTTCCGGAACACGATATGACTCTCGTAGAAGCCTCACCTCTCACCGGACGAACCCATCAAATTCGGGTTCATTTGTTCCACGTGGAACATCCTATTATCGGTGATCCCGTGTACGGCCCAACGGAAGAGGATGTAAATCGGTTCATAAAAAAAGAGTTATCGCCAATTGAGCGAATGAAAATAGGGGGGTCAACGAGACTATTGCTTCACGCCCATTCGCTTGAATTTGAGTATGAGAAAGAGAAATACACCATCATCTCAAAGAAAGATTTTCTCAAAGAGTGCTTTGAAGCGATGGGGATTTAAAAGATATTACGCAGCGTTATTGATATATCGCTGCCGTTTTGCCTCTTTGATTTTACGAATGTCCACGAGAATATACCCATCAATACAGTTGTTAAAATCGGTATCAATCCCGAAATCCATAAACTGCACTCCCCCCTCTTCACACAGCTCACTGTATTGTTTATAGAGGGTAGGTACCGATACGTCCAACGCTTTTAGATAGTCCTTGAGCACACGAAAGTCTTCCGTATAGTTCTCTCCGCTGAACAAGTTTTTAAACTCATCTTGGACATATTCAGATAAACGATACGGTGATTTTGCTTTTACCATCGTATGATCCGCTCCGAAATAGAGGGTATAAAAATAGACCAAAGCCTCTTGCGCATGTTTCGGAAAGCTTCCTGATATACTCACTGGTCCCATCATATATTTGACCTGAGGGTTGTGACTCAGATAGGCACCGATACCCTGCCAGAGATAATCGAGCGCACGACTTCCCCAATATTTTGGCTGTACAAAACTGCGCCCCAACTCGATAGCATCTTCCAATACCGTATCAAACTGATCATTCATACTGCACAAATCTGACATGTACAGCCCCTCTTTCCCTAACCACGAGAGTATCCACTCACACTCACCGATACGATATGCTCCTGCAATCTCCAGCGCCTCATCATCCCATAATACCAAATGGTGGTAATAACGGTCGTACGCATCGATATCACGCGCGTGACCGCTCCCTTCTCCAACTTTACGAAAAGAGTACTCACGGAGCCGTCCGATCTCATTAATGATATGTGGCGCGTTTTCGTGCTCTATAAGATAGATTTGCTTGTTATCGCTTGTAAGACCCAGCAATTCACCCTTGCGAAGCTCCTGACGCAGTTCTTGACGCGATACAGGGTGGGCAATCGAACATTCCGTAGGATATATCCCTTTTTTACCGTGTGCTACACGGAGTAAGTGTTTACGGAATAGTTTTGCGTGACGCTTTTCGGTGAGATTAAAATCGCTGAGTGCTTTTTCACTCACCATCTCCCCTATCGTAAAATCAAAAACACGGTTACGCGCCGCAAATATCTCATGACTGAGCAACAATCCCCCCAACGGTTTATATATCCATGAGAGCCCATAAAAGAGAGGGCTGTTTTTCCCTTTAATATAGATAGGGAGGATAGGAGCATTGTTTCGTTTTGCAAATTTTACAAATCCCCCTTTCCATGCACCCTCTTTGATTCCAAACAAACCTGCGCGGGAAACTTCACCTGAGGGGAAAAAAATAACCGCTTCTTCGCCTTGCAATGCTTTGTCGATTTGTAGCAAAGCATATTTAGAGACTCGCTCATTCATATTATCCACACCGATCATAAACTCTTTAAGCTGCGTAATTTCACCCAACATCCGATTCGCAACAATTTTCACTTTTTTATCTTGACGGACGGAAGATACCATTTGAATCAAACAAAGAGCGTCCAATGCACCCAAAGGGTGATTCGCAACAATAATTACTTTTCCCATAGTAGGAATATTTTCGATTTGTTTATGAACCGTTTTATACGAAATATTTAAATGTTCCAAAACGGCATCAACAAACTCTAACCCATTTTTTTCTTGATGGATCTCCATAAAATGATTTATCGACTTTTCATGGAGAAGCAATCGTATTACTCCCACTATCATTTTATGAATGAGTGTTGGATATCGAAACAGCTGTGGATGCTCTTTTCGTAAAATATACTCTGTACTAACCATTGTGTTACCCTTTTTTTAAAGGACAAATTTTAAGAATGACCCTTATTTTCGATACAGTAAATCATGTTAGTTTCAGAGTGATTACGTTTTGATTACTAGAAGATTACTCGCATATATAAGAAAAAAAAATAAAAAAATGTGAATAACTTTTAAAACTTTCCCTTAAATACTTATTAAAGGGGAAAAAATCTTATAAACGCCCAAAAATAGGGCTTTAAGACTAATGAAAGATATAATTATTCAGGGTGGATTTAGATAAAATATTTCTGAATTTAAGAATTTTTATTTTATTTTTGCGTTAAAAGAGAAGTAACTTATTCACAATACACTCACAGTGTGAATATTACCCATTTTGAAAGAATTTGGACAAAAATATACTGAATTTAAAAAAAATTTTGCAGAATAACAATCAAGTAATACTTATGAACATACCCAATCTAAATTTATTAAGGATATCTAAGCCTTTTTAGATAAACTTTTATCGTAGTGATCTTCCTGGTGTGTTGGTCGCTATATAATCTTTTTCTCTCTACTCTTTTGATTGATCTCTAACTTTACCCTTTGAGCATGAGTAATCGCTACCGCCATTGCATCGGTAATATCGAGAGGCTTTATCTCTTTGGTTATCCCCAATATCTGTTTTACCATAAATGCTACCTGCTCTTTCGCCGCTTTTGCTTTACCCGTCAATGCTTTTTTAACCTGTAGTGGTGTGTATTCGGCAAACATTCCGTGCTCTTGTAATAGCTTTAAAGTAATCGCCCCGCGAAACTGTGCGAGCTTTAAAACCGTTTTAGGGTTATGAGCATAAAAAATATCTTCCATCGCAACTTCGTTAATCGTGTGAGACTTAAATAATTGTTCAATCGCTTCAGCGACTTGTGGAATTTGGTATTGGAGCGCTTCTGCTTTTATTTTAATGAGTCCCGCTTCGATCAGACGTAATTTTTGTCCCTCTATCGCTACAATCGCATATCCGCAATTACGAGTCCCTGGATCAATCCCCAAAATATTCATACCATTCCTTATTCACACCTGTGAATATCTACTATTCACTGCTTATTTGATCCTAATTATAGGCAAATATCGGTATTATTACTCAACGCTATTCACATAAGGGAAAAGATGAATTCTATCGGTAAACAAGTTTTAAATGCACTCAAAGGAGAGATCAATGAGATCGACTACCAACGTTACATTAAACAACTTACCTATGATGAGGCAGAATCCAAAAGTAATTTAGCCATTTTTCGTGTTCCCAATGCACTCATTGCAAATTGGGTACGAACTAAATTCGCCGATAAAATCGCACATCTTTTTGAAATTAAAACCAATATTAAACCCACTGTATCGATTTTAATTCAGTCATCGACAGCTCCTGCATCAGCTCAAAATTCTTCTGTAGCTGTTAACACTGAACGACCTAATGGTTCTTTGCTCAACCCATCTTTTACCTTTCAAAACTTCGTTGTTGGAGATTCTAATAATTTTGCATTTATCGCCGCTAAAAATGTGAGTGAAAAACCGGGGGTAGTTTATAATCCTCTCTTCATCTACGGAGGCGTCGGTTTGGGAAAAACTCACTTGATGCAATCGGTTGGAAATGTAATGCTTTCTCAGGGTAAAACGGTTATCTATACCTCCGTAGAGCAATTTTTAAACGACTTTTCCCGTCACCTCAGTAATCGTACTATGGATCGATTCAAAGACAAATACCGTAAGTGTGATTTGCTCCTTATCGACGATATACAGTTTTTGAGCAACAAAAATCAGATCCAAGAAGAATTTTTCCACACGTTTGATGCACTGCGAAATGAGAACAAACAGATCATTATCACCTCCGATAAACCCCCTAAAAAAATCGGTGGACTCGAAGAGCGTCTCAAAAGCCGTTTTGAATCGGGTTTAGTTGCCGATATTCAACCTCCTGAACTCGAAACTAAAATCGAAATTATCAAGAAAAAATGTGAAATTAACCGTGTCAAACTCGACCGTGAAGTAATCAATTATGTTGCGACGATCATCGAAAACAACACCCGTGAAATCGAAGGGATACTCTCTAAACTCAATGCCTATTCACAACTGATGGGAGTCGATATCACCATCGAATTTGCCCGAAATGTTCTCAAAGAACAAATGGCAGAAAAACGGAGTAACATTACCACCGATCTTATCATGGAAACCGTAGCAAAAGAGCTTAATATCAAACCGAGTGAAATTCGTTCAAAAAGCCGAAATAGTAACATTGTTTATGCACGTCGTATCGCTATTTATCTCTCCCGCTCACTCACCCCGAATTCAATGCCTCAACTGGCACAATACTTCGGAATGAAAGATCACACCGCCGTCAGTCACACCATGAAAAAAATTCAAGAATTAATGAAAAACGACGAAGATTTTCGAGTTAAAATAGAAGAACTTTCCAATAAAGTCTCCATTGCAACACCTGAATAAATTATTTGGTTTGTAAAGCCGTTTTAAAAAAGCTATAATTCGTACACAAGTGAATAGATGTGAATGAAAAAGAGTTGATTCATCACATTAAAAAAACGGGAGAGATGGGCATTTTTGGTGTGTTTTCACCAATTCACACCCCCTTATTACTAACTATTACAATTAATGCTTATATATAATAAAAGGAGTCTTTTATGAAAATCACTATAGATAAATCGGTTTTGGAAAATATTCTTCTCCATCTTCAACCCTTTTTAGAGAAAAAAGATACATCGCAAATTACTTCTCACATTTTACTTTCAACAGATGGTAAAACACTTACCGCTAAAGCAACTGACTATGAAATTGGTCTTGCCATTCAAACCGACACACTAAATGTAGAAGAATCTGGCTCACTTACTGCTAATGGAAAAAAATTACTTGATATTATCCGTATTCTGAAAGATGAAGAAATAGAACTCACTCTTGATAAAGATATACTATTAATACGCCAAAAAAGATCGAATTTCAAACTTCCTACTTATAAAAGTTCTGAATTTCCAATTTTTCCAACTACTGATAATAAACCGAACATTGCTATTAACTCTCAAACTTTGATTGAATCATTGAAAAAAATTACCTCAGCTGCTGATACTAACAACCCAAAATTTGAACTTAATGGAGCATTAATTGACATTAAATCCAATCAAATTAATTTTGTTGCTACCGACACTCGTCGTCTTGCACTAGTTCATATAGAATGTCAGAGTGATACAGAACTTTCAATTATTGTCCCTAAAAAAGCAATTATTGAAATACAAAAATTTTTTACCGATAATATAGAAATTTACTATGACAATACACATCTCATTATAAAATCTGAAGACTCACTATTTTATACCAAACTTATTAACGGTAAATTTCCTGATTACAGCCGAATTATCCCTAAAGAAGCTCAACGTGTTTTAACCCTTCCAAAAACCGTTATAGTAACCGCTATAAAGCAAATTACAACTATTTCAAATGATTTGAAACTTACTTTCCAAAATGATTCTATTTTGTTTGAAAGTTTGAGTGATGATAACATTGAAGCAAAAACAACCGTTGAAATTGAAAATGGATTTGAAACACCGTTTATCCTCGCTATAAATAGTCGTTATATTCTAGATTTTTTATCTCAAATCAATAGCTCTGAATTTACCCTAGAAGCAAATGAATCTAATCAACCGTTTGTTTTAAAAAATCAAAATTTTAAAACTATCATAATGCCAATAGTTATTTAAACTTCTCACCGTTCGTGGTGAGCTCACGTGCCCTTTGGGTATATCGAACCATGAACTCACCCTTCGACAGGCTCAGGGCGAACGAAAAAAATATACTCTATTTCTTCAAATCCTCATAAAACCTTCTTTTTAGTTTAACTTCGCTAAAATAAAGCATTAAACACGCTTAAAAGCTGGAGCAACTATGGAAAATTACGGTGCTAGTAATATTAAAGTCCTAAAAGGTCTCGAAGCCGTTCGAAAACGACCAGGTATGTACATTGGTGATACTGGTCATCGCGGACTTCATCACCTAATCTATGAAGTCGTTGATAATTCGATCGATGAGGCAATGGCAGGACATTGTGATACGATCACGGTAACATTAACTAAAAATGGTACAGCAATAGTAAGCGATAATGGTCGAGGTATTCCAACTGATTTGCATCCTACTGAAGGAATTTCTGCAGCTACCGTTGTTTTGACTGTACTCCATGCTGGTGGTAAATTTGATAAAGATACTTATAAAGTTTCGGGTGGTTTGCACGGAGTAGGGGTTTCGGTTGTTAATGCACTCTCATCAGATTTAAAAATGACTATTTTCCGTGAAGGACAATCATTTGAACAAAACTTTAAATGCGGTATTCCACAAGAGCCGTTAGCTCTAACAGGTAATACACGTAAACGTGGAACGACGATTGAATTTTCTCCAGATTCTTCGATTTTTACCGAAACTATTATCTTTGATTACGATTATTTAGCAAAACGTTTTCGTGAACTTGCGTACTTAAATCCACGTATTACCATTATTTTTAAAGATGATCGTAACGGTGCCAATAATACTTATCACTTTGAGGGTGGTATCAGTCAATTTGTTACCGATGTGAATAAAAAAGTAGTTGTAGCTGCTCCGTTTGCATTCAGTGAAAAAATTGAAGATATCGAAATGGATATTGCAGTGATGTATAATGACAGTTACGACGAAAAAATGTTTACGTTTGTCAATAACATCAATACCCCTAACGGTGGTACTCACGAAGCGGGTTTTCGTGCTGGACTCACCCGTGTCATTTCCAACTATAACAAACAAAACGGCAACGCCAAAGAGAAAGATATTCCACTTTCGGGTGAAGATGTCTCTGAGGGGCTTATCTGTGTTGTATCCGTACGTGTACCAGAACCTCAGTTTGAAGGACAAACAAAAGGGAAACTGGGAAATACCTATGTAAGACCATTAGTTCAAAAAGTAACCTATGATAAACTAACCAAATATTTCGAAGAAAATCCGATCCAAGCCAAAGCTATCATTCAAAAAGCTCTTATGGCGGCACGCGGACGTGAAGCGGCGAAAAAAGCGCGTGAATTGACACGACGCAAAGATGCGATGACGGTAGGAACATTGCCGGGTAAACTCGCCGACTGCCAAAGCAAAGATCCATCAATCAGCGAATTGTATCTGGTGGAAGGGGACTCTGCAGGTGGTTCAGCTAAACAGGGACGTGACCGTGTTTTCCAAGCAATTTTGCCGCTCAAAGGTAAAATTCTAAATGTCGAAAAAGCGCGTCTCGATAAAATTCTAAAATCCGAAGAGATCACAAATATGATCACGGCTTTGGGTTGTGGAATCGGTGAAGAGTTTAATGAAGATAAACTTCGTTACCACAAAATCATCATCATGACCGATGCCGACGTCGATGGTAGCCATATTCAAACGTTGTTATTGACGTTCTTCTTCCGATATCTGCCAAAAATCGTTGAAAACGGCTATCTTTATTTGGCACAACCACCGTTATATCGTTACAAAAAAGGTAAAAAAGAGATTTACTTTAAAGATGATCGCGTTATGAATGCATTTTTGATCGAAAATGGTATTGAAGCGTTAGAAGCGGAAGAACTTAATGTTGGTGTCAATGACCTTGTATCGTTCTTTAAAATGGTGGATCATTACCGTAGTACACTTGATGCACTAGAGCGTCGTTATGCGCTTGTTGAATTGATCCGTTATTTCATCGAAAATCCTGATGTTATCGGATTATCTCTCCCTGACATGTATCCAAAAGTTGAAGCATTTTTGAATGCGCAAGGCAATAACATTCTCAGTAAAAGCGTTAGTGATGAGGATATGCATTTGTTTGTACAAACCAAAGAGGGGCTTGAAGAGTTACACGTCAATGATGAACTGTTTGCATCACCTCATTTTGCGGAAGCAAACTACATTTATCAAAAAATCCAAGATTGGAATTTACCTTTGAAGGGTGATTTGCTCGATTTACTGACTCAAATTACCGACTACGCGAAGAAAGGATCTTATATTCAACGTTATAAAGGTCTTGGGGAAATGAATCCTGAACAGCTTTGGGAAACAACGATGACACCGGAAAATCGTGTATTGCTTCGCATTACGGTTGAAGATTCTGAATCTGCCGGTGAATCATTTAACCTCTTTATGGGTGATGATGTTGAACCACGTCGTAACTATATTGAGACGCACGCTAAAGATGTTAAACATTTAGATATATAAACGGTTTTTATGACCTATACTGAGCAAAAAGAGAGAGAACACCGCTTTGCTTTGGCATTGCGAATGGGCTTACCTATTTTCTTTTTGAGTTCGGTTACTCTTTTTGCCCTTTTTACGCAAACCTATACATCTCTTTCATCATTGATTACATTATCCATTGCTTTATTGGGGATAATGGTCTATTTTATTTTTTATCTTATTTACCAAAGTACCCGTGAAAATATTACGGATTCGGTAACCCATACTTTTACTTCTGATTATTTTTTTAAATTAGCAAAAAAAGCACTTTCTAAAAATACACATACCATGATTATGATTAGTGTTGAAAATTTATGGTCAATCAATGAGCGTTACGGGATTAAAAATGGAGATAGAGCATTACAAAATGCTGTTATGAAAATAAATCAATTTTTTCGAGGAAAAGGATTTGAAAAACTTTCGGTAGCTCGTTATAAAGGGGGAGATTTTTTAGCCTTTTTACCAGGAGAAAAAGAAGAATATTTACCACTTATAGAGTTATTTTTGAGTAAATATCAAAACTACATTTATCATGATATTGAAATACGGTTGGAAGCAGTTTATGTTGATTCACGTCTTTCACAGGATGTAGAACTTTTAATGAGTCGTTTATATGAACTCCATCATGATCGCATTAACAATGAAAAAGAGGAATTTTATTCAATTAATGAACTTGAACACGAAATAGTTGATGCATTAGATAAAAAACGATTTTCAATTGGATTTTGGCCCGTGTGCTGTGATGAATATCTATTTTATGATACTACGGTAAAGTTGATTGATTCGAGAGAACAATTTATTCATCAAAGTCGATATGTTCTAGTACTCAATCGGCTCAATAAAATGCGTTATCTTGAGAGTGAAGTTCTTGAAAAAATTGGGGCATTATGTGATAATAAAAATCAGAATTTCGTGATGAACATATCTTCGGTAACATTGCGTAATCCTCATTTTTTTGAACATGCAGTGACACTATTTGAACGTTATCCTCATGCGAGATACAAAATAACATTGATGTTTGAAGAAAAAGAGTACTGTCATCAACTAGAGCGTTTTTCCCATCAAATTGCCCACTATCGAAAAGCAGGATACAAAATTGGACTAGATCGTTTGGGAGGCTATCATACTACGCTTCTTTATCTCAAAGAGTTAAATGTGGATATTGTCCGGTTTGATTCTCTTTACAGTCGTAACATCAAAAAATTAGGGTATCAACATATACTTGAGGGGCTTAATCTGAGTGCACATTTATGCGGAGCGAAAACATGGATTTCTATGATTGAAGATTCTTATACCGATCAGATTTGCCAATCCCTTAAAATTAATTATCGGCAGGGCAATTATCTGGGTAAAATTTTAACATTAGAAGAATTACAAGGATTAACATGAAATACGGAGAACAAATTGTCGAAAATTTCGACATAGAAAAAGATTTTGAAATTTGGCCCAATCAACACGAACGTGAATATGTGATCAAAGTGACATTGCCGGAGTTTACCTGTCTCTGTCCACGGAGTGGATATCCTGACTTCGCGACCATTTATATTGAATATACGCCAGATAAATGGGTTGCGGAACTCAAAGCTATCAAACTGTACATTAATTCGTTCAGAAACCGCCATATTTCACACGAAAACAGTGCAAACGAAATCTACAGCACTTTCGAAACAAAAATCGCTCCTAAACGTTTAAAAGTAGTGGCTGATTATTATCCTCGTGGTAATGTTCATACAGTTATTGAGATCGATAGCGAAAAAATAGTGAATGACAAGTAAACGATCTCTATAGGAACACTTGATTTCAAGTGTTCTACTCTCCCTCCGTTTTTTTACCTTATTAGAGTGCAATTAATTTTTTTAATATTTATCAAAACACCATGTTAGCACGTATTGAAAATACCAAATGTAACATTTTGTAATAGTTTTAGGATATTTTTAAATAGTGATTTGGAATATCATAAGAATGTAATACAAAAGTGATAAAATTAATCATTGCAAGTCGTAAAACATCGTAAAACATCGTAAAACATCGTAAAACATCGTAAAACATCGTAAAACATCGTAAAGATGTGAATGGTTTGTAATGCACATACTTAAACAGGAGTTACACAATGAAGAAGTTGCTTTTAGTATTAGCAATCGGTGCAAGTGCAGTAATGGCGGATGTGGGCAGTAAGGATGATTTGCTTAACATTGCAACAGCGGGAAAAGCGACAGGTTCTCAGCTTGAGATGAGTAAAGAAGATATGAAAGAATCAACTGGCGGTGGATGGTTGATTAACTATTATTACAGTCGTGTATATCCTTCTTCTTTTACTACCACATCAAATGGAAGTAGTAGTACAAGAACTTATAGCAATGGAAGTAGTACCTCATACAGTAACTATTATAGTGGTGGATATAGCTGGATGCGGTATTAGGATATTTTGTATGCTTATTATTTAAACAATTTATAAGCATAGGATTAAGATGAGTTTTTCATCTTAATCTCCTAAAAGATAAATAAAAAGAAGTTTATTTATCTTTTAGGAGTTCTATTTTAGATATCAAAGGTTGCAAATGCAGGTTTCAACAGCTATCAATACTCTTTATAATTACAATCAAACGAACAATACACATAAAAACTCAGAACAAGAATACTTACATAAAGCTATTGCCTTTAATAGTTCAGTTAAGGTTGTAGAGTTTACAGATACCGAGACGAGCAAAAAAGTAGAGATAGCATTAGATATTCCTTTGCAAAAAGAGTTGAGGAAAAAGTTTGATATAAAATTTGATGCTAACTCATCACCGATCGCTTTAGATGGTGATGCAGAAGACTATTTTCAGCACTTGTGGTCTCATTATGTCACTAATACGAAAGATAATAATGGTGATGGTTATTTTGATGTAGATGAATTGGTGGATTCGGAGCGTAATATTTCATTGAATTTTGATGAAGCAAGTGGCAAAATTAGCATGAAAAAAGCCTCATTTCGTGAAGCGTTCGCTTCCGATGCAATTCATCAAGTCAACGTGTATTTGGCACAGCGCGGCATAACAGATGGTCGCATCTCTATAGATTCGGATTTTAATGCATTTTTATTAATGGATCAAAACTTAGACGGAAATATTACCGATAGAGAAATGCTAGAACCTTTTAGAGAAGAAATAAAAGTAGCTGATATATCAAATAAAAGTCTGAGAGACATTCTTTTGGAGATGATAAAAGCATGGGCTGAAGAGCAAAAGAAAAAAGGGTTAAATGGCATTGCGGAGGAAGCATTTATTAGCGATAGCGATATCAAAGAAAAAGCAATTAATAAACTTCTAAGCAACGAAGCGGATATGTCAAAACTAAGTGAAGAAGAGAAAAGTGTTTTTTTACAAAATAGAAAAAGTACTCAGAACAGTGAGACGTTCTCTATGGAGCAACTAGTACAGATAAAAGAGAGACTAACGGTATCATCAAAATATAGTAATACCCAAGTAAACAGTGCTCAGATATTTAGTTTAAAAATATAAGGATGAGTTTAAAAAAATAGGGTGTAACATTTTGTAATAGTTTTAGGATATTTTTAAATAGTAATTTTGAATATTATAAGAATGTAATACAAAAGTGATAAAATTAATCATTGCAAGTCGTAAAACATAGTAAAACATAGTAAAACATAGTAAAGATGTGAATGGTTTGTAATGCACATACTTAAACAGGAGTTACACAATGAAGAAGTTGCTTTTAGTATTAGCAATCAGTGCAAGTGCAGTAATGGCAGATGTGGGGAGTAAGGATGATTTGCTCTCACAAGCTACAAACGGAGCTGTAACAACAGCAAAAGCAGACACAATGGCACTCAGTCAAAATGAGATGAGCGAAGTGAAAGGGGGATTAACATGGTATAACAGTTATACTGGAATCGGTAGTAGCTATTATAATTCCAACACACGAGCGATATCTTCTTCAGTAACAACAAGAAGTAGTATTTATGCCAGCGTATTTGGCGCCTATTATTGGGGACGATAATTTATGATACGTGCGGTTGGTCTTGCCTTTTCGGCAATGAATGTTGAAAGTCATGTACAAACCAAACAACAGCTCGAAGCGGAAGCAAACATCGGACAGCTGTCCGATGTTTCCAAAACTTCGGGTATCAAAGAGACGGCTGTAGCTCCAAACTCTAACGAGAAGACCGTTGTGTTTGCCGATCCTGTAAACGGCAATTTGGTTAAACTTAATCTCTCGAATGAGAATATCGATAAACTCAAAAAGCACTTTGGGGGAGAAGATAATTTTTACGAGCGTAAAGACGGAACCCTGAGACTCAACGGCGATGCCGAAGCATACGTATCGGGATGGTTTGGAGATATAGCCTACAAAAGAGAGTTCTTGAAGGCGGATACTGACGGAAACGGGAAGCTAAATAATGAAGAGTACCAAAATACAAAAAATGGATTTTTAGGTAAAGGACAGGATAATTTAAGTTTCAGTAACGGGGAAATAAATGTTATTGATAGCACTGAGAGCATAGAAAAATCATATGTGAGACCATTTGAAGAAAAACAAAAGCAAGGAACCGTCAGATACAACGATGGATACCATGCTGATTCGATAGAATCAGAATTGAATACGACGATCCGTATCGATTCAAATAGGGATTCATATGTCACATTAAATGAAGCGTATAGAGCCAGTGCAAAAAATCAAGGTTTAGCTACTGATAAAATAATTACTAAACATATTGAAGAATATTATGATGGTGCAATAGCAAATCGTGAAAATCCTTTCAAAGATAAATCCTTAGAGGAATTGGGATACTACATCGAAAAAACAGATAGTAAAGAAGCGCAGAAAGCTCTCGAAAAATTAAAAGCAGCAAACGGAGATGAAAGTGTACTAAATGCGGATGAAAAAGAGGCATTAGAAGTAGAAATCAGTAAAATGAAAGAGCAGCAGGCTGATTTGAATTCCGTTAAGGAAGGGATAAAAATATCAGTGGAAGCAACACGTTTTATCGATGTAAAGGGATAAATTTATGAAAATAGAAAATTCTTTCAATGTACAACGTTTTGAATGAATAAAAGGATCAATTTGAAAAAAATAGCATGGTTAAGTGGGATAGTATTATCTCAGTATCTTATGGCGTCCGATGCCATAACGATAGACTCTATCTTTAAACATAATGACGGTCTTCGTAGTATGACAACTGTGGATTTTGTCACATCGGGGAGCGGTAGAAAATTTAGTATCTATCCAGCACTGATCGGTATAGATGACGGGGATGTTTTGGTTGATAGCAAAAAAGTTGCACTGAATCAAACTTTTCTGTATGCACTTAATGAAAAAATGGATCTTATCGTCAGCGCAAACGGATCATTTCAAGATTCGCAGTATGCTCGTGTAAACGGTTTTTCAAATAACACGGACACCAATTTCGACGCATTATGGGTAGGGGCTAATTATCAATTCGATACCCTCTTCGCCGGATTTAAACCCTCAATCACGTTTCAAATCCCCCTTTATGAGAAATCTTTTTATCAAAACGCAAACAGCGATGATTCGTTAAAAGCGTTTAGTACACGATTGGCTTTACGAAATTATTCGGATCCGTTGGTATCGACGTTTTATCTCTCTGCAACGCAAAATTTTGAAAGAAAAGTCGGTGCAAATAAGGTAGAGTATCCGGACAGTTATAGTCTTGGGATGGATTTGTCTTTGATATTAAATCCTAAGGCTTCTATAAATTTTAATTTTGAGCAACGATACCAGAGTGTTTTAAAAGAGAATGGTAGAGAGGTCAACCCTTCGACGACACTTCCTATGATGGGGGTTGGGGCAACGTACAGTATCAATCAAACGAATTCGCTTACGATCAGTTCAAGCGTCGGTAACAGTTCAAGTTCACCCGATAGCGTCGTCTCTTTATCGTTATGGCACAAATTTTAATAACACTTTTACTAACAGTGTTTTATCTGGAAGCGGACAGTGCTTTTAAAGTACAATCCTTAAGAGAGCTTAAATATCGAGATGTTGTACCACAAACGTATGAAGAATCATGCGGTGCTTCGTCGTTAGCTACGTTATTGAATAGTTACGGTGAAAATATCAGCGAAAAAGACTTGATTAATGATTTTAATACGACTGATATGGTTAATTTTTTGGATATACAAAGTGTCGCCGTAAAAAAAGGGTTCAAAGCTAAGGGATATAAGATTACCAAAGAGGTTTTCGATCAACTGAGCATTCCCGTTATTGCTAGAGTTTTACGACACAAAGAGTATCCCCATTTCATCGTTGTACAAAATTTAAAAGGGGATTTTGTACTATCGTTAGACCCGAGTAACGGGAAAACTATCATTACGAAAAATGAATTTTATTCGGTGTGGAATCATGAGGATAACGGATATATTTTGATCGTAATTCCGGAAGATACGAAAAAAATGTTAAAGAAGGTCGAGTTTTTAAACAGTTCAAAGATACTTCACCGATAATTCATTAAATGAATGAGGATGAAATCCCCACTCTGAGAAAATCAAAATTTATAAGTGTAGGTGAGATTAGCACTGCGTCCCCAGTGATGAGGGACCGTATCGCTTCCGTTGGTGTAATTGAGGTTGGGTGTATAGACATCCTCATCCAAAATATTATCCAAATACAATGCTAGAGAAGAGTGAGTGCTTTTACCGATTCCCCACATTTTTGCCGTATCTACGGAGATATTGGCGGTTAAAAGATTGTAGGCATCAGCTTTTTGGTTTCTTTCTACGGCACCATTGGTCTCCGTTAAATCGGTTGATGTCCCGATATAGCTGTTAAAGAGGGCGATGTTCATGCCGTAAATTCCCCCGTATGAACCACCGATTTTTGCCATCATGTTCGGTGCAAACGTACTATCTTTTATTCCGCTGTTTGTTTTGTTGACCTGATAGCTGAAATTGCCTAAAACAGTAAAATCCTCAGCTACTTCCATACGACCTTCTATCTCTATCCCCTGAAAGTGGAGGGTTCCCTCATTCTCAAATGTTGATCGGGCTGGAGAAGAGTGAGGAATTGCTGCTCTGACAATCAAATTTTCAAGCATTGAATCGTATAAAGCGACTGAAAAATAGTGTTTCGAGGTTTGGTAGATAAGTTGCGCATCATACGTTGCCATTTTTTCGGGGTCTAGTGAAGCATTTCCCAGCAGTGTCGGAGCATTTATTTTTGCTTCTTGGAGATTTGGTGAACGGTACGCTTCGCTGTAGAGGAGTTTGAGCCACCAATTATCTCCAAATCCCTGAATAAATCCTGCGCGGGAAGAGAGATCGCTTTTCGTATCTTCGGGCTTATTGAGCTGAACCCCGGCTATGATTTTTTGCTTCGGAGAGAACATATAATCGATTTGGCTATAGACACTTTTGTTGTTCATCTCAGAATAGGGGAAACCAGTTCTGAACTCTGTTTCATAATTTGACGTATTGGCACCGAAAAGGAGATTTACATCGGAGGCGACATTACCGCGAACGATCACCTCAGTCATGTCGTAGCGATCTTCGTAATGGTTTCGCCCCCCCGTTTTGCTGATTTGCCAATCGAATTTAGCCAAATTCACGGTATAGTTGAACGATATATCCCATCCGTCTGTAATATCGTAGAGGTATCCGATGTCGAGATACTCTCTCTCTTTTTTCATCAGTGATGAGGGGAGTGAAAAGGTGGAACCCCCGCTGTCTGCATTGTTGTTCATTGCCATAGCGTTAAGGGTGAACCCTTTGTATTTACCGTTAATGACTAGATTGTCGCTATTTTCACCCGTATCATAGGTTCCTACTGCGTTACTTTTGTCACGAACCCCGTTTATACTCTCACCGTCGGCACGAATGGCGTTGAGACCAATATTTAGTGTGTAGTCGGCTCCCCCAAGCAAGGTAGAGAGCTGTACCTGAGTGCGGTTAAAACTACCTGCACCAATATCGACGACGGTTTCATTGATCGATTTTTGGGCGTCTTTGGTGATTATATTGATTACCCCTGCCATCGCATTGGTACCATAGATAACGGATCCTGGTCCTCTGATTACTTCGATATGATCAATGATATCAAGAGGAAAACCGAGATAAATATCAAAATTAAAGCCGCCATCAGTTCCCTCATGTATCGGACGACCGTTGAGAAGAACGACCACGGAACCCTCTTGATGGGCTCCGTTCATGGCTCTGATAGAGCTTTTATTGTGGGGGCGTTGGTGGGAGCTTAGCACCTGCATCCCCACAAGGCGGTCGATAACATCACGTAGATGTCTGGCTCCATATTGCTGAATCTCTTGCGAGGATACGACAGTGATAACACCAGGTGCTAATTGTTGAGCCTCTTCACGCCGTGACGTACTGGTAACCTGAATATTAAGAAGATCTTCCAACGAGAGGGTGGATAAAGTCTCTATATTAGTCTGTCCTTGTGCTTGGAGAAATGAGCAACAAAGAGCTGAGAGCCAAAAAACTTTTTTCATCATTAACACCTCACAATCAATAATCAATCATAATAGTCTTACTGTTCTTAATTCTGTCTGATTTTAAGGTAAAAATTTTGTGATATCTTCAATCTTGTTGAATTCAGAATCGTTTGTTTTGATGATGTGTTTCATTTTTAACGATGCCGTTAGATAGGGAGGTAGCTCTAAAAGAGCTTTTATAATCTTCATTTTAGTTTGATCTGTAACGGAAGGTTTGAGGGCAAACGGATGAGAGGGGTATCCTTTTGTTTTATATAAAACTGTTAATGACTCTTTAGTTTTTGTATCGCTTAAATCATCTAGCGTACGTTCAATACCACCCCCTACATCACCGACTCCTCGCGCAACTCCTTTGTAAACTGAATCCTGAGAGTTGACGTAGTGAATACTCTTTTCGCTATTTATATCGATGTTATGTATCTTTAGCAGCTCATATTTAATCAATAATGTGGCTGCAAACGCATCAGGAGAGGAAAAAAGAAATCGTTTACCGCTGATCATGGAGAGATCATTAATACCGCTTTTTTTATTAACAACTAAAATACCAGCAAGATTTTTTTCATCCCGTACTTGGGCAGTATATCCTTGTTTTTTATGGGCAATGAGGTAGTGATAAGGGCTCATGTAAGCGATATCATATCCTCCGGCATACAAAACAGCTAGAAATTTCTCAATCGTAGGCTCTGTTTTCAATACGATCTGTTCACCGGTAGTTTTTTCAAGATAGCTGATTAGTGGTTGCCAGTTGTTCAGGAGTTCAGTTTGACTTTGCTGAGGAACAACCCCAAAGGTCAACGCTGCTGCATAGAGAGATGACGTAGAAGAGAGCACAATCAGCAAAGCAAATAAATAACCCATTAACTTTCTTTATTGGTAGAAGTAGATTCAATCGGGAGTGTGAGGGTCAGCTTAACCCCTTTTGAGGGCTCGGAATCAAGCTCAACAGATCCATGTAACTTCTGAGTAATAAGATTATACACAATATTTAGCCCCAGTCCCGTCCCACCAGCATTACGCTTGGTCGTCGTAAATGGCTCAAAAGCAGTTTTGCGCATGTGCTCGTCCATACCGGTACCGTTATCCGAATAGGTTAAAACGAGATTTTCATTTTGGACGGTAAAAGAAATGGTAATAGTCGCATTTTCAGTAATGGCACTAAAAGCGTGCAGCAATGAGTTTTGGACAAAATTACTGATGATTTGAGCGTATACACCAGGGTAGGATTTAATAATGAAATCGTGATTCCCCTCTATGGTTATGGTGACTGGTATTTTTTTAAGTTTGTTATGAAACGTAAGGAGTATCTCTTCTAGGTATTCGTAGAGATTAAATTCACGCTTATCTTCTACGCTTTGGTCTACGGAGATACGTTTAAAACTGCGGATTAGGTTAGCTGCTTGGTTAATACTTTTAAGAAGCAAATCGGCAGTTTCATTCAATATATGGAGTTTTTGCTCCATAAAGGATTTTTTGAGAGATCCCTCATCTATTTGACGAAGAAGTTCTTTCGTCTCTCTGACGATAATGGATCCTCCGGTAATAGCATTGCCCAAAGGCGTATTGACCTCATGGGCAACGCCGCTGACGAGATTTCCAAGAGATGCCATCTTTTCAGATTGTACCAGTTGGGTTTGTGTTTTTTTGAGTGTTTCCAAAGAATCATTAAGTTCTTGAGTACGGGAAGCTACATGTGATTCTAAATGAGTTGTCAATGACTCTGTATCGGCTAAAAGGTAATTAAACGCATCATATAATGAGGTAATTTCATTTTTTGCATCATGGGAAACACGGACGGAATAGTCTTTAGTTTCGGCAACGTTTTTGGCAACATCAGCCAATGAAAGAACGGGTTGAAGTATTTTTTTACTTAATGATCGTGAACTGAGATAGACTATAAAGATTAACACGGTTGAAAAAAGCAATACGTTTCTGAGCAATTTTAAAATAAAATCAGTGGCACGGTCTGTTTTTTTCTCGATGTAGAGATAACCTATTTTTTGGTTTTGCTGAGTAATATCGGAAGTTATTTTTAGATTACCGAGTTCCCATGGGAACCATCCACTCTTTTCAATACACTCTTTTTGTTGAGGGACACTGGAGGGTATAGGGAGGTTATGGGGATTATAGGAGGCAACAGAGTGCCCATCAGCAGTATAGACGATTGCTAGAAGAACATCTTGATTTTTCTGTAAAGAGTGTAAGTTCTCATCTGTTGCCGCAATATCAAAAAAGGCTAACGGTGCCGTAATTAAATCAGCAATTAGATTTGCTTCCAAACGGCTTTCGAGGAGAAGGGTGCGTTTTTCATGCTCAAGGCTGTACCAAATAAAAAACTGTGTTCCGAATATTATAACAACAAGGGTGGTCGCGACTAGTGAAAGAACCATTTGTGTTGTAATAGAGAGGTTATTTAGCCGCATTTTGTCCTCCGGTAGGTTCGATAACGGTCGCAAAGTTGAGAAGTTTGTAACTGGCATTTAGTCGAGCATCTTCGAGGTTTCGCTGATTGATAACAAAACGAAAGAGATTCTTTTCCAAATAAAATCCGATCATTGCCCCTTTTTTAGTATCGGCGGCATTATCACTGATAATCAGAATATTGTTTTTGAGCAAAGCATTGAGGTAACTTTCGTGTTGATTCGGTTTGGAATTTCTAAAATAGAGGATATGGCAGGTTAATGTTTTTTCTTCGGGAGTTCCAATTCTCAAAGGGATGACATTTAGAGGATGGTTGTTAAAAAGGCGTGAGGCGTAATTTTTTTGAAGAGCGTCGGCAAATGCATCGTCATTATAAATGCAGACGTTATAGGTCTCAATCGGTTTTGGCCACTGGATAAACATGGTGAAGCGTTCTAAATAGGCTGCTTTAATACTCTCTTCTGAGACGGCTAGTAATGAAGATATGCAGAAGAGAGAGAAAAAAACGGCGGAAAAAGCTTTTTTTGTTTTCATTGAACCAAATCGGGTTTGGGTTCACCCAAAAAGTACCCTTGTGCATAATCAACTCCCATTGATTTGACGATGTCGTATACTTGAATACTATGGACAAATTCAGCGACAGTTTTTACTTTTATTTTATGGGTAAAAAAGAGGATTGATTCGGTTACGACCTGAGATTTTCTATTGACATCGATATCTTTGATATAGATACCATCTATTTTGACAACATCAAGTGCTAGATTGCCGAGTTGTGCGAAGTTCGAGCATTGAACCCCAAAATCGTCCAAACATAGATGGTACCCCATCTTTGTGAGCATATTTAGATGTTTTTCGGCAATCGGATTGGTCAAAATACTGCTATCTTCGAGGATTTCGAAATAAATACGATTACTTTTGATCCCATATCGAGTTCGTGTTTGTTCTATAAATTCTACGAAATTTTCTTCTAAAAGATCTTGATCAGTAATATTGATTGTAAAATCGAGAGTATTATCGGCAAATTTAGCACATGCTTGATCAAACATTCTTTGTGTTATTTGATAGAGTAATCCAGCATAACGGGCGGTTGATAGGAAAAGGTAGGGAGTATATACAACTCCATCGCGTTCAAGACGAACAAGCGTTTCGTATTTGACGATTAAACCGCTTTTACAATCAACGATAGGCTGAAAATAGGCAATTAATTTATTGTTGTCGAGGGCATCTTTGAGCCATTTTGTCCATTTGGTATTCTCTTTGATTTGCGAAATAACCGAGAGATCATCGGAGTACACCTGCACTCGATTTCGGCTCATTTTACGCGCTTCACGCAGGGCGATTTCGGCTTTTTGGATCATATTGCCCATATCGTGCTCAACAACACCTATGGTGACGTTAATACGATGTTCGATCTCGTTGATGAGGAAGGAGTTTTGGGTGATACTGTTTCGGATAAACATGACCTCTTGTTGAATATCCTGAATTTTTTTATGGCAGGTCAATATGGCATAGATATCAGCTTCGAGACGGTAAATTCCACATTCAGAACCGGAAGTACGGCGTAAAATATCGGCAAACTGTAGCAGCATTTGATCTCCTACTTCAAATCCGTATACGTCGTTGATCATGCTAAAGGCGTCGATATTCAGTAATATGAGTGACATAGGCTCGTCAGTATCAAGGTCATAATTGAGTTTGACTCGATTGCCGAGGCCAGTTAAGCTGTCGGTTATCAGTGCTTTATATATTTCGTTTTTTTTGTTGAGGAGTTCAACGATTTGTTTGTATTGAGAAAGGGCACTGCGGATCGTCGTATAGAGTCGGTCGGTTGTTAGTTCTGTTTTCTCTTTGTAATCATTGATATCGTAATGATCGATGACATATCGCTCTGGTGCTGCTCCAGGTTGTCCAGTTCGGATAATGATTCGTACGGTTGTATTATTAAAGTGATAACGGATGGTTTCGACTAGATCTAGTCCAGCCGTTTCACTCTCCATAACGACATCAAGTAAAATTATCGCTATATTATCATAGTGTTTTAAAATTTCTGTTGCTTCCGTAGCACTGTAGGCTGAGAGGAATTGAAGCGGTTTGCGCTCATAGGTAAAGTCGTGAAGGGCAAGTTTCGTAAACGAGTGAACTTCGGTATCGTCATCGACGATTAGCACTACCCATGGAATAGTGGATAATTCGCCTTTTTCTTCGGGAGCAAATAAAAGCTCATCTTCTAGCATTGATATTATCCCTCTTTCATTGCGTATATAACTATGATAGTACGATAATCATAAAAATCTTATAAAGCGAAAGAATACGCTTCCACCCGATTGGAATAGTAATGTATCAACCGAATTTACCGGTGATATACTCTTGTGTTAATTTTTCTTTCGGAGTGACAAATAGCTCTTCGGTGTAGCCTAGTTCCACCAGATCTCCCATATACATAAAGCCGGTGTAATCGCTCACGCGCGCTGCTTGTTGCATGTTATGGGTAACGATGATGATCGATACTCGCTCTTTAAGCTCGATAACGAGTTTTTCGATCCCTTGAGTCGAAATTGGATCGAGGGCTGAAGTAGGTTCGTCAAAAAGCAATACTTCAGGTTCTACCGCGATAGCACGTGCGATACAGAGGCGTTGTTGTTGTCCCCCTGAGAGGCCGTTAGCGTCGTGTTTTAGACGATCACTTACCTCTTTCCATATAGCGGCATCTTGGAGCGCTTTTTCAATACGTCCATCGAGTTCACTTTTATTTTTGATCCCTTGAAGACGCATTCCGTAGGCGACATTATCATAAATGGACATAGGGAATGCTGTTGGCTTTTGGAAGATCATCCCGATTTTGGTACGAAGATGGATTAGATCTTCTTTGGGATCAAGGATATTGCGCCCTTCGAACTCAATTTCACCCTCATATTTATTACCAGGATAAAGGTCATGCATACGGTTAAATGCACGGAGCAAAGTGGTTTTACCGCATCCTGATGGCCCGATTAATGCTGTAATTGCATTTTTGGCGATAGGCATAGTCACTTTTTTCAAACTTGGTGCTGGAGCACCTTTGTAGGTGAAGTCAAAATTACGGACTTGGAGTGCACACTCTTCTTTGATATCGATAATACTTGCCATAACGTTATTTCCTTTTTCCGGCTAATAAAATAAGTCGTCCCAAAATATTGAGACCTAAAATAAACATTGATAGGATGAAAGCAGCAGCCCATCCGAGTTGCTGCCAATCATCATAGGGACTGATTGCGTAATTGAACATGGTTACGGTAAGCGAAGGCATCGCTTCGTTCAGATCGGTGGTGAAAAAGTTATCGTTAAATGAGGTGAAAAGCAATGGTGCCGTCTCTCCTGCTACACGTGCAACACCAAGAAGAACTCCTGTCAAAATCCCTGCTTTTGCACCGCGATAAACGACATCGATAATCACTTTGTATTTTGGAGCACCCAGTGCAAATGCTGCTTCGCGGAGTGTTCCTGGAACGAGTTGGAGCATATCATCGGTCGTTCGCAAGATGATAGGGATCATAATGATTGCTAATGCGATTGCTCCTGCCCAAGCACTGAAATGACCCATAGGCATAACAATAATTGCATAAACGAATGCACCGATAACGATAGAAGGAGCAGACATCATAATATCTGAAATGTCACGAATTGTATGGGCGAGATTTGAGTTTTTACCGTATTCGCTCAAATACGTTCCTGCCATAATTCCTAGAGGTACCCCAATAACAGTAGCAAGACTAACAAGGATGAGTTGACCGACAAGGGCATGTTTAAGACCGCTATCTTCGTATCCTGGAGGTGATCCCTCATAAATAAAGATATTCCAGTTAAGGGCATCGATCCCTTTCATCATTAAGATTCCGAGAATCCAAAATAAAAATCCTATCGCAATGACAGCACTAAGGGTGGAAAATCCAAGTGCTAGTTTGTTGAGTAATATACGTTTTTGTACGGCAGTCATTATGCTTTTCTCACTTTACGTAAAAAGTAGAATTTTGCGATAGCGATAACAACGAAGCTCATAATGAGCAATGTCAACGCTAATCCAAAAAGGCTGGAAAAATAAAGGGAGCTGTCCGCTTCGGTAAACTCATTGGCAAGCGTTACGGGGATCGAGGTGGTTGGGTCCATGATCGAGCTTGGTGTGTGGTGAACGTTCCCCATAACGAACGTTACCGCCATCGTCTCACCGATTGCACGTCCAAGTGCTAGGATAAGTGAACCGATAATCCCCGCTTTAGCGTAAGGGATAATGATGTCTTTAATAACATCCCATTGGGTCCCCCCTAGTGCGTAAGCGGATTCTTTTAGAATATCAGGAGCGGTATTCATCGCATCACGGGTGACCGCCGCCATAAATGGTAAAATCATAATCGCCAAAACGATCCCTGCCGCGAGAAGACCGATTCCCATACCACCGAAGATATCACGTAAAATGGGGACAAAGAAAAACAATCCCCACATTCCGTAGATGACGGAGGGGATAGCCGCGAGGAGTTCGATGCTGACACCAAAGAACCCTTTGATTCTATCATGTGCGATTTCACTCAGGAAGATCGCAACACCGATAGCGATAGGAATCGCTAAAAGCATTGCTAAAAAAGTGGAGGCAACAGAGCCGAAGATTGCTGCATAGGCACCAAATTTATCGAGGTTTGGTGCCCACTCATCTTTGGTGATGAAATCGAGCCCAAACGTCTGCATTGCTTCGGTCGACTGATTAAAGAGAACCACAAAGATCCATGCAACGATGAAAAGGATCAATAGAGCACTGGTACGGGTCATGTTTAAGAAGATTTTATCAATCATGCCAAGCCTTAATGTCAAAAAATATGTACAATTTTAGACTAGCTTGATTACGACTCTGTTACTAAGTGTATTTTGAGCCAGTTTATAGCCTCTTGATAGGTTAAAAAGAGATGGTTAGTTACGATTCGTAAGCGCTTGCTAATATATCTGTAAGATGAGGGATGCTCTACCAATTGGAGCGGTGAAGGGGGTAGTGTGATCATTTCTTAATCATTCGTTTTTCGAAAAAATTCTCGAGTGAAAAACTAAAGGTTGAACCCACTCCGATAATACTGTCAATCCGTAGTTGAGAATTATGGAGTTTGAGGATATAGCTTACGATTGAGAGACCAAGACCCATAGAGTTATCCCAGCGATTTTTTTGGACACGATAAAACTTAGACGTTATTTTGTCCAGTTCAGATGGGGCAATTCCGATACCTTTATCGCTAACACGTAAAGAGGTGGCGGCGAGGGTGATTTTCACCTCTTCTTCGGAATACTTCAGTGCGTTATCGATAAGGTTGGTTATCACCAGTTCCAGCATGGTTTTGTCCGCAAATACCGTGTTGGATATCCCTTCATAACGGATTATTCGATCAGGATATTTGGCTTGCAAGATTGATATGGAGTCATGACAAACTTCCGAGAGATCAAACTTTGAGGGTTTGATGGAGAGATCGTTGTTCTCTAATTTGACCGAGAGGGCGAGACGATCTAACATTAGGGTAACACGATGGGTATTAGAGAGAATTTTTTCCAAAAATTTCGCTCGTATTTTCGGATCAAGTTCGAGGTCATCATGGAGCGTTTCGGCATATCCCATAATCGCGGCAATCGGATTTTTAAATTCATGACTGATGGCTGAGAGAATATCATTTTGTTGTTTGTTAATCAGACGGAGTTTCGCCGTGTGTTTGCGTTTTTGTTTGTCACGGTTATGGAGCTTTTTGACCAGATTTTTAAGTAGGATAGAGATTTGTAAAAATTCTCTAAAATACTCAGGCTTTAGGATGGCACGGTAATTTTTGGAGGAAACATGATCGAGATAATGGGTGATTTGGAGGATATCGTAACGGGCTTTTTTGGAGATGTTATAGGCGATGATGAGGGCAATAATAACTAAAATACCAAATGCCCCCACCAGTTGAATCCATAACGTATAAAAGTGTTCCATAACACTCTCTAAACTCATTGCGAGGCGTACATAAAATATTTTATCGGAGGTTGTAATTTTGTGGGCTACGTAGATAAAATCGCTTTTAACCGTGTTGGAATAGCGGACACTTACCCCATAAGGTTCTGTCATAGCCTGCATCACTTCGACGCGACCAGAGTGATTTTCCATCGCTGTTTTATCGGCGTCACTTTCTGCGATAACATTACCATCTTCATCGATGATAGTAACTCGCAGAAAAGTTTTACCCGATGATTGGGCAATAAAACGGTCAAAATCATGGGTTGAATTGAGCAGGGGTTCTAAAAGATTGATATGTTGTATTAGTCGTTCTTCGCTATCATGAATAATCATCGCTTTGAGGGTAAAGTAACTCACGAGCGAAGCAACAATGAGTGCAGCGACAAAAAGACCTAAAACATTAAGAAAAAAGAGCTGATGGATTTTTAACACAGTGTGTAACCGACTCCCCGTACAGTTTTAATATACTCTTTACTTTTATCGGGGTCAATTTTTTCTTTGAGGCGATTAATAGCAACGTTGACAGTTCGATCTTGGTACACTTCGTCACTTCCCCACACATTTTCCAAAAGATAAACACGTTCTAAAACGATGTTTTCATTGACGATGAGGGCGTGAAGAAGGTCAAATTCAAGTTTAGTAAGATCAACTCGACTTCCTTCGATCAATACGGTTCGCGCGGCGAGATTAAGAGTTATGTCTCGGTAGGTAATATCTCCCTCTGAAGAGATTTTTTTGGTACGTCGTAATACCGCTTTGACCCGTAAAATTAACTCTTTCATACTGAACGGTTTCGTGATGTAATCATCTCCACCACGCTCAAATCCTTGCTCGATATCTTCATCTTTGTGTTTGGCACTGACAAAAATAACGGGTGTTTGGATTCCCTGTTTGCGGAGTGAGTTGACAAACTCAGATCCCTCGGCACCAGGGAGATTTCGATCCATCAAAATCAAATCGACATTTTCCTCTTCGAGGGCATCGACGACATGTTTGGTATTTAAAAAGCCGATGGTTTCAAGCCCTTCTTTCCCTAAATGGTATTCCATTAGTTCCAAAATATCTTGCTCATCTTCAACAATCAGTATCAACGTGTTCACGATTGATTCCTTTTCCCGCAGTTTTAAGTACGTTTTTCGCATTAATTATGTAAATTCAACTCGCCGCCTTTTTGTGCATACAGCATCAATGACGCGATATTGACGGTACGGTCACCGATTCGCTCTAACTTACGCAAGGTTCCTAAAACTTTGACGTACTCAACAGCAAGTTCATTAGCGTCAATAATCAAATTAAAAAGCTCTTTTTGCATAATTGAAAATAGATCGTCATTTTTAGATTCTTCAACCATTACTTTTCGGTAAACATCATCTGAATCGCATGACTCTATTGAGTTCAAACATTCTATGATGTATTGTAACGCATTGAGAGTCGTTTTGTGTAACTGAATGATCGCGCTGGTAAAAACAGACATATCACACCCCCCCATGCAATGGTCATGCAAGCGTTTACTGTATTTCTTGAGACCGTCACCGATGCGGTCGATTTCGTTGGTCATTTTGAGATAGGCAACTAGAAGACGTAGTTCATCGGCTTCTGGTCCGAAAAGGGCAAAGGTTTTAATAATTTCGTTATCGATCTTATTTGCATCGACTTGAAGGTTTTTAATGTACGTACGGGAAGTTTCATACAATTCGGCGTTATCGGTTTCAAATGCTTTGAGTGTCTCTTCACTCGATTGGATAATTTGGGAGAGCAAAACTGAAATCATTGAACGGATTTCGTTAAGTTTGTTTTCATAGCGTGGTAGCATTGGTGCGCCTTTGTTATAAATGATGTGCGCGATTATAACAAGGGTTTATAACCAAGAGATTACAAACACAGAATCTCCTTTTGTAATCATATCGTTACCCATTGTTTCTACAATACGCTCATCAAAAATTCCTAAAGGATTCCATTATGTTCAAAAAAGCAACACAAGGTTTGGTTATTGCCGCTATCGCAGCAACATCGGTGATCGCAGCAGACAAAATCAATGGAGCGGGCGCTACGTTCCCAGCCCCATGTTATTATGACTGGGCATACAACTACCAAAAAGCGACCAAAACACGCGTTAACTATCAAGCAATCGGTTCAGGCGGTGGAATCAAACAAATCTCTGAGCGTATTGTAAACTTTGGTGCAACCGATGCTCCAATGACCCCAAAAGAACTAGATAAAGCTAAGTTAACACAATTTCCAGCTGTTATTGGTTCTATCGTAGTTGCTCATAACCTCCCAGGTGTTGCAGATGAAAAATTGAAATTGAAAAACAGTGTTGTTGCTGATATCTTTGCGGGCAATATCACTATGTGGAATGATCCAGCTATCGCAGCGGACAATGCAGGTGTTAAATTACCAGCTGAGAAAATCATCGTTGCTCATCGTTCAGACGGATCAGGAACGACGTATGTATTTACCGATTTCTTGAGTGATTCATCTAAAAATTGGAAAAGCAAATTTGGTATTGGTAAAGCTGTCGGTTGGGCAACTGGTGTGGGCGGAAAAGGGAATGAGGGTGTAACCAATCTTATCAAACAAACTCCATACTCTATCGGATATATTGAAAACGCGTATAAAGAGAAAAACAACCTCTCTGCTGCTACATTACAAACAGCGAGTGGTAAATGGGTAACTGCGACAAAAGCAAACTTTATGGCAGCGGTTAAACAAGCATCATGGAAAAAATCGGAACACTTCTACGGTTCATTGGTATCTCAAAAAGGTGATACTGCATACCCGATCGTAGCGGCAACCTATATCCTTATGCCTAAAGAGACAGCTGATACAAATGAAGAAGTTATCAAATTTTTTGACTACTCATTCAAAAACGGAGACAAAGCAGCTGAGAAATTGGGTTATATCCCACTTCCGGTTGAAACAACAAACCTTGTTCGCGAGTACTGGGCAGAAACTAAGTAATTTTTGCTTTCCATTGGCGGGACTAAAGTCCCACCTCCAAGTAAAACTTAATCGGAAATGGGACTGAGTCTACCCCCTTGGGTATTAGTCCCATTCTTTTTATATGGCCATCTTTAAACACACCTTGGTGTCTTTAGAGGTGTCCTAATCAGACCCAATCATTTCTCCTTCTTCAATTCCTTAAGTTTAGCTCCATTGTCCTTGCGTATGCGTTCAATGGAGTATTTTTCATTCTTTTTTTTTCTCATTTTTTATTCATTTTCCTTATTGTAATCATTGTATTAATGTAACAATCACGTAATCAAATTTCTCTACAATGACACCACTAAAAAACAGGAGTGATTCTTATGAAAAAAGTTGCATTATCAGCCCTTGCTGCGGCGATGATCAGTGGTATCGCATCAGCAGATGCTTTAACCCTTTACAGTGATCCTAAAACAGGACAAGTCTATACTACTGCTGGCGAAGGTCGTGTAGAGATGGGTGATTTCGTTGATGCAAAAACCGTTGATATGGGGGATCGTGAAATCGAATCTAGTTTTTCTGAGTACAAAGATGCAATGAAAAAATATACGAATGTAACTTCTAAAGCGAAAAAAATCGAATTTAGTGGAACACATTATCTTGGTTTCACGACAGCTGAGCCGGAAACTAAAAGTTCTACAAAAGGGCGTTCATCAGGTTTTGAAATGCGTCGTAACTATGTCCAAGTAAAAGGATATTTTAACGATAAAGATTATGTCCGTGTAACAATGGATACAACAAAAGAGTTGGCAAGTTCAGTAGGGACATCGGTTGATGATGACACTAGTTTGAAAACATCTCAAGGTGGTGGGTATGCAGACGTATTTATCAAATACGCATACCTCTATTTGGATGAAGTTTTACCATATACGGGTGTAGAAACGGGTATTGTTCACCGTCCATGGATCGATTATGAGGAGCACAATGCATGGCATTACCGCTCATTCAACAAAGTTGTTTTGGAAGAAAAATCGACTCCGACTGAATCGGGTGTTGACCTTGTTAACTCTGCGGATTTCGGGGTAAACTTTAAAACTAAAACGGATATGTTCAGTTCTGAAATCGGTATCTTCAACGGTGAGGGCTACCATGCGGACAAAAAAGCGGGTAATCAACAAAATGATTCTAAAATGTCTGTTGAATGGCGTCTTACGGGTCACTTGATCGGAAGCGGCGAAAAAGTGGGCAAAGCAGATCGTACCAAAGATACGTATGCTCATATTTCCACGATGGGATTGATTTCACACAATCACAAAGATGACAACATTGCTATCGGTGATGCAGCTGAATACGATCGTACATTCTACGGTATCCATGCCGTTTATAATCAACCAGAATTTTTGCTTGCAGCACAATACGTAAAAGCGGATGATGACGTTCGTATCGGTACAGGTACCGATTCTGAATACGATTTGTTCTCAATCAATGCTGAAATCCGTCCATATACAGACTGGACCATCATTGGACGTTACGATGATTATAAAAAAGAGAACAAAACAGCAGCTGGTGTAAAAACGGTTTCGTATGAAGGGGATAAAAAAATCGTTGCCCTTGCGTATAAATATAACAAAAACGTAAGTTTTATCGGTACAGCAAAATACATCGATGAAGAGAATGCTGCTGGTACAGATACTGGAGCATCTAAAGATGTGTATATGTTGACTACTGAATTGAAATGGTAATTTTTTAACATTCCATTCCTATCCTTCTCCCGCATTTGCGGGAGATATCCTCCTTCATCCCTTTTTCGCTACAATACTCCTTATATCAACTTAAGAGAAAATTATCATGATTACAGCCAATTTGATCCTCACGATAGTGGGATTACTCTTTCTTCTTATCGTTTTAGTCGCATTGTACGTTTGGATCGGTAAAAGTAAAGCGATTTCCCTATCAACCCCGAGCCGTATCGAAACGTTCGAAACTCTAAGCGAGATCATCACAAATACCTCTTCTAGCACTAAAGAGCTAAAACATGCGGTTGAGATGATATTAGATCATTTTGGGGTTATGAGTGCGCATAGCGTAGGCAAATATACCCATTTGCTCGAATCTCTTTGTGTTCATCCTCGTACTGATTCAAAACTCATACTACGATTCGAGAAAACTCTCCGTACGAATAATCCTCCCTATACTCATGATCTTGAAAAAGCCCTTGCCCTTGGACTCGCTTCAAGAGGATAAAGTTAGCGGAGCTTATAAGCGATAGGGACGCTGACGCGTACCGATTTCTTCGGTTTTGGAAATTCACTCGCAGAGATTTCAATCAGCTCTTTTGCCGCATCATCAAGGAGCTCAAATCCAGAACTTTCGGTGATCGTGATTTGACTCACTTCCCGATTCGTTCCAAGGGTAAAGGTGATCGTGCTCTCCCCCTGTTGTTTTAGACGTATTGCATTTTTAGGATATTTGAGTCGTTCACTTAGGATAGTGCGGATACGTCCCAGATTCTCTTCTACATAGTTTTCTTCCACTTTAAGCGGCGGTGAGACTTTTGGAGGAGCTATAGGGGTTGGTTCGACAGTTTTTGGAATACTAACAGGTTGGGGTGTCGGTTGGGGTGGTGTCATAGCTGGCTTGATTGGAACTAACACCTGTGCTATAAGCGGTTTTGGAATTTGAGGCTGTTTAGGTTGTGGTGAGGGATCGACACGCTGTTCTATCGGCTTAACATGTTGAGGAATGGTGGGAATACGGGGTGTTGAATCAGGCGTATTTATTAAAATTTTGAGGGAAATTTTTTCTGGGGGAATAGGCATCGTTTTTTGGACCACACTTAATGCTCCGATAACCAGAGCAGCGAGTGTAAGGTGAATAGTTACCGATAGGAAAAAAGGGTTAGTGAATCGCACGTGTTCCAAAGAAGATTAAAGTTTTATCTCTATTTTTGCAGAGGAGCGGAGCGTATCGGTTGTTTTATTCATATTTGCTTTAAATTTTTCAAGTTTAAGAAATTGAGTGATCTCTTTTTTGACTTGTTCATAAGGGACTTTTTTATCTCCTTGTTTCATTTTGTCACCGTTCGCATCGTAAAACGCTTTGGTCTCTTTATCGGTAACACTGATTTTATTCATCTGCTGTTTCATCCACATATCGACTGCCAAATCATCTTTGATCGCTGCGTATTGCGTTTTAAATGCAGGGGTATTTTGGAGACCGCTTTTGAGAACTTGATCCTTTACCAACATTTGGTTGATGAGCTGATCGACAACTTGGCGTTTCATTTTTGGATCAAGCTTATCAAAACTCATACCTGGTATCGCTTTGGTCATAAAAGTATTAGCGTCATTTTTAGTAATCGTTTTGCCGTTAACTGTAGCCAGTGTAACAGGTGCTGCAAATACAAATGAAGAGGATAAAACAACGGAAGCAAGAGCAAGAGAGAGTTTCATACGGTTCCTTTTGGAAAATAATTATAGATATTATAGTGAGGTTTGATTACGTGAATGTTAATGTCAGGGATAAAGTGACCTAGCTCAACTAAATTACTCTTCGACAAGCTCACCACAAACAAAATTTCTTAAAACCCCATTCGCCGCAAATACTCCGCTGGCAAACGAGGCGGTTAATAGATATCCCCCCGTCGGCGCATCCCAATCGAGCATTTCACCTGCGCAATACACATTCGGCAGAGTGTTGAGCATCAAATTCTCGTTCATGGACTCACGCATCACTCCGCCTGAGGTACTAATCGCTTCATCTATAGGTTGCATTCCAGTGAGGGGGATAGGAGATCGTTTAACGAATGCCGCAACAGCGAGTGGATCAGACCATTGTTCTTTGGGTAACAGTTCCCGAACGAGAGACGCTTTGACACCCTCCAATCCCGCTTTACGCCACGTATTATCGCGTGAGTGTTTAGAGGATGAGGTAAGACGTCCTATCAGTTGGGCTTCGGTGATATGCGGTAATAGATCTAAATAAAGGGTTGCCGAGCCTTGCGCCATAATCTCTTCTCGCAGTGGACGCGACAGAGCGTAGACCAATCCCCCCTCGATCCCATACGTGGTCAAAACGGCTTCAGAGGAGCTGATATGATCTTTCTGATTTCCCACCCAACCCGATATATTTTTTAACGGTTTCCCTAAATAGGGTTGCAAAAATGGAGACCATGTCGCTTTAAATCCGCAGTTGGATGGTAGCAGAGGATTGACCTTTACACCATAGTCCTCCAAAATACTCACCCACGCTCCATCCGAACCCAGACTTGCCCAGCTTCCACCACCCAAAGCCAAAATCGTCGCATCGGCTTTTACGGTTATTTCACCCTCCGCGCACTCAAATACTAAAGAGCCATCAGGATCAAACCCTTTCCAATAATGGCGACAATGGACACGAACCCCCCGTTTTTTCAACGAAGAGAGCCAACGGCGCAACAGCGGTGCTGCTTTCATCTCGATGGGGAAAACCCGTCCCGATGTTCCGACGAACGAATCCACTCCCAAACTCTCCATCCATCCTCTGATCATAGTGGCATCAAAAGCTCGTATCATAGGATCAATCCATTCTGATTGATCATAACGACCGATGAAATCCTCTATCGGTTCGCTGTGGGTAATGTTTAAACCGCCCTTGCCCGCCATGAGAAACTTTCTCCCCACGGAGGGTTTTGATTCATAAATATCGACACTCAACCCTGCACTAGACAAAACATCCGCCGCCATGAGTCCGGCCGCACCCGCTCCAATGATAACAATGTGCTTATGATTCAATGATGCTCGTTACTAAGTTCTAGGACGTTTTTCTTTTCTAATGTATAGAGTTCATAGCGGATGGTTTTAAACTGCTCGCTCAAAGCAGGCTCTACTATTTTATAAAGTTCCTCTAAAACGCGTGAAGATTCTTGGGCTCTTTTATAGTTTGCTATTATTATAGAAAGGAGATCGGTTCGATTCATCTCGCTTTGCATGGTAGGACGGAGTACATCATTGACACTATCACGTGAGGCGAGGAGTGCTTCGAGGGGTTCGATACGGCACAGATGGCGGAGATTTTTGAGCGAAGTGGAGCGTTCCTTGTCATTGTGAACATAGCGCGCTATATCCTCAATCACACGGAGTCCCTCTTTGAGACGGTTGAGATTGGCATCCACCACCCGGAGGAGTTCCGGGGGTAGAGTGTTATTCGTCACTGCCACCGAAAATTCCGAAGAGTTGGAGCAATGCAGTAAAGATGTTGAGAAAATCGAGATACAACGCAAGTGCACCATCGATAGGAGTCTCGTAGTTTCCATTCATAATGTTCTGAGTATCATAAATAACCATGATGCTAAATAGTATTACAACGACGCCTGAAATAGCAACGTGCAAAATTGGATTACCAAGGAAGATATTTAAAATGGAAAAACCAACGATGACCAACATAGCAATCATTAATGGCTTACCATAACTAGTAAAGTCTTTAGTGGTTTTGATGGCATAAAAACTCATAGCACCAAAAACGACTGAAGTCATTGCAAACGCATTACCGATAATAGTTGCTCCGCCACTCATTCCCAATGTACGTGCTAGCAATGGTGCCAACATCAAACCGGTCATAAAGACGAACCCGAACATAACCGCTAAATTAATACCGGGTTTGTGTTTAACAAAATGGAGTCCGATTAGAAAACCGATCTCTAGCGCAAACAACGGCCAAAAATAACTTGCGATGGTTCCAGCCATTGGAACACCAACATACGCACCAACTGCGCCTGCCATCATAGATGCGGCAAACAGTTTATACGTATCTTTAACAAACGTCACGATCTGCGCATCACCGCGGTGTGCGCTCTCGTAACCAAAAGCACCTTCTCGTGCGTATTCGCGATCATATAAAGCCATAGCTTTTTCCTTATAAGGGTTTTTACAAAAGTGATTATACATGAGTTTCATTAATGGTTCATTTGAAATAATAGGTAAAAAAAGGGCTTCAGAGAGGAAATATGAGTAAAAAAGTTACAATTTTAGGGGTTTAAAATAAAAAATAAAAAGTTTTTGACATATTTTGCATATTTACTCAAATACCTCTTGACATTTTATATTTTTTCCCCTATAATTCCCCTCCACAAACGATGAGACGCTTCGAAAGAAGAGTTAAGTTTGAGTTTGAGATCATTGAAAACTAAGTAGGTCAAACGGTTCGAGACGGTGTCTTCGAGACGTTGACCTTATGTCAACACAATACAACAACCGTCTATTTACTTTGGCTGG
>Ga0209467_1000271_pt1 | contig 88486 bp, 68 predicted proteins | sample Higcelwee11metaG_FD_187175 | JGI IMG/M metagenome (GOLD analysis project Ga0209467, IMG submission 187175) | Freshwater pond sediment microbial communities from the University of Edinburgh, under environmental carbon perturbations - High... | ecosystem: Environmental > Aquatic > Freshwater >...
ATCTTCCCGACGAGTTGTCGCAGGCTGACCTGGACAAACTGTTTGGTGGCGGTGAAGCCAAGGCCGAACCCGTCGCCGCCGAGCTTCCCGACGAGTTGTCGCAGGCTGATCTGGACAAACTGTTTGGTGGCGGTGAAGCCAAGGCCGAGCCCGTCGCCGCCGATCTTCCCGATGAGTTGTCGCAGGCTGACCTGGACAAACTGTTTGGTGGCGGTGAAGCCAAGGCCGAACCCGTCGCCGCCGAGCTTCCCGACGAGTTGTCGCAGGCTGATCTGGACAAACTGTTCGGTGGCGGTGAAGCCAAGGCCGAGCCCGTCGCCGCCGAGCTTCCCGACGAGTTGTCGCAGGCTGATCTGGACAAACTGTTCGGTGGCGGTGAAGCCAAGGCCGAGCCCGTCGCCGCCGATCTTCCCGACGAGTTGTCGCAGGCAGACCTGGACAAACTGTTTGGTGGTGATGAAGCCAAGGCCGAGCCCGTCGCCGCCGAGCTTCCCGACGAGTTGTCGCAGGCAGACCTGGACAAACTGTTCGGTGGTGATGAAGCCAAGGCCGAGCCCGTCGCCGCCGAGCTTCCCGACGAGTTGTTGCAGGCAGACCTGGACAAACTGTTTGGTGGCGGTGAAGCCAAGGCCGATCCTGTCGCCGCCGAGCTTCCCGACGAGTTGTCGCAGGCTGACCTGGACAAACTGTTTGGTGGCGGTGAAGCCAAGGCCGAGCCCGTCGCCGCCGAGCTTCCCGACGAGTTGTCGCAGGCTGACCTGGACAAACTGTTTGGTGGTGTGTCGGAGGAGTCGGTGTCGCCTCCGCAGGTCAAGAAAGCTCCCGCGAAAACTGAGTCTGCGCCCGTTGCGCCGCAGGCCAAGAAGGCTCCCGCTAAAACTGAGTCTGCGCCCGTCACGCCACAGGTAAAGAAGGCTCCCGCGAAAACTGAATCTGCGCCCGCCGCGCCGCAGGCCAAGAAAGCTACAGCTAAATCTGAGCCCGCTCCTGCCGCGGGCCAGTCCGGGAATACCTTGGGGCGGGCGTCGCTCCCCGACCTTCCGCCGCCTCCGCCGGGGGCTTTGCGTGTCAAGAAGGCCGCGCCGCCCGCCGCCGAGCTCCCTGACGAGTTGTCGCAGGCTGACCTCGACAAACTGTTTGGGGTAGAGCCAGCGAAACCCGTTCCGGCCACCCCCGTTGCGCCGCAGGCCAAGAAAGCCCCCGTGCCGCAAGCGAGGAAAGCCCCTGAACCGCAAGCGGGGGAGCCTCTGGGGCGGGCGTCGCTTCCAGATCTTCCGCCGCCTCCGCCCGGGGCGTTGCGCCTCAGAAAAGCTGGAGTGTCCGCACCTCCCGCGCCTCCCGCGCCTCCCGCCGAGGCCGATCTTCCCGCCGAGCTGTCGCAGGCTGACCTCGACAAGCTGTTTGGGGTCGACGAGCCCAGTCCGAGCGCCGACGATGACGACCAGTCGCTCGACGACATCCGCGCTCTTTTCGCGTCCGGCGACGCCGAGGGGCAGGACGAGGCGCAGTTCGATGGTTTCTTCGGCGACGAGGAGGAGGAGAAGAAGGAGGAGAAAGACCTGAGCGTCCCCGCGAACCTTGAGGAGGACGAGATCTTCCAGCTTTTCCAGAGCCGCGCCGCCCAGATCTCCGCCGCCAAGGAGGTGGAGAAGCAGAAAGCCAAAGGTCCAGTTTTCGTGTTGATGGACAGTTTCAGCATGGAGGAGATCGACAAGCTCCATCCCGACACCATGAGTGTCTATAGTGTCGCCAGCGCATTGAAGGGTTTGTACGATATCTTCCCCAACTCGTTGGTGCTGGACGGTTTGCCTATCAAGTACGGCGACGACAAGACCAAGAAACTCAAAGCCATGGTGATGGCCGTGGACGCTGGCGAGATGGACGCGGACGAGGCGGTGACCATCGACTCGCGCAACCTCCGCAAAATGGCGAAGACCTCCCGTCGCAACTGATTCCCCTGGCATGGCGGGCAAAAGGGCGCTATATTCCCTTCCAACATCCAAGGAGAACTTTCGCGATGAAAGTTGTACAGTGTTGGGATGATGGCGTGACCGACGATGTCCGCCTCACCGAGTTGTTGCGGACGCATGGCGTCCCGGCCACGTTCAACCTGAACATGGGGCTTCATAAAGCGGGCCGTTACGGGGATTGGAAGTACAAGGGGAAGACCGTCCTGAAACTGTCCCGTGGCGAGCTGCGCGACGTGTACGACGGCTTCGACGTCGCCAATCATTCCATGACGCACGCCAACCTCGTGGCCATCGATCCGGAGGCGGCGCTCGCCGACATCCGCGACGGCCGCGACGCCGTGGAGCAGCATTTCGGCCGTCCGGTGGTCGGTTTCGTCTACCCCTGCGGTCGTTGCGACGAGGCGGTCGCCAAGATGGTCCGGGACACGGGGCATCTCTACGCCCGGACCACGCAGCACGTCGACCATGTGTATCCGCCCGAGGACCCGATGTTCTTCCACTCCTCCTGCCATTTCATGTCCGACGACTTCCAGCGGCGCTACGAGTTGGCCAAGGAAGAGGACGGCGTCTTTTACTTCTGGGGCCACAGCTACGAGCTGCTCAAGGATGCCGACTGGGCGGAGCTGGAGCGCAAAATCAAGATGATCTGCGCCGACCCGGACGCCCAGTGGACGACGTTACGGAGCCTGTTTTAGGCTTTGGCGTCTCAATAGCTGACCCGGCCGAAGAGCGGGGCGTCCCCTGGACGCTCCGCCATGGTTAGGCAAAGCCCCCAACCTGCTCCTTGGCGCGTGTCGAGGACGGCGACGAGCTCGTTCTCGCCTTGTTTGAGGTTGACCACCGCTTTATATTCTTCCGGCGTGACCGGATTGGTGGCGGCCAAGTCCTCCAGAACCTTCTCGCCGTTGACCCAGAGGATGAACGGGCTGTCGGCGCCGACTTGCAACTCCGCCTTCAACGGCTCCGAGCAAGTAGCGGTGGTCTTCATGGCGTAAGTCCCCGCGCGGTCGCCGCCGAGCGGGCAAGGGAGGGCGACGAAGCCTCCGCCGATTTCGCAGGGTTTCCAGCTCCGGCAGGCGCGGGCGTGGTTTAGCTCTAGGTCTTCCATGCCGCCCGCGGCGCGGAGCAAGGAGCTATGCCAGAGGAGGTCGTATGACAGGACCGGTCTCACGCCTAACGGCTGGCGCAGCATGGCTGGCAAGCCCATGCCCTCGTCGTCGACGATGTTGCAATAGGGATACATCCCATAGCCGTAGCTGATGGAGTGTCCCGGCAAGGAGCGCAGCGGGAGCCAGACGCCTAGGACGGCCTCGTCCTTTTCCAGGCTGACCTTGAAGACTCCCCGCTCCACCACGGCGCCGGAGGCGTCGTGCAGCGTGAAGCCGTGCGGTCGCCCCTCGCTCCGCAGCTTCCCCGCGACGTTGCGGTACTTCACCCGGACGGTCGATTCGGTCAAGGTGTTGACTGGGATCACCTCGCAGCCCGCGTAGGCGATCGACGGTTTGCTTTTGCGGTCGCCCTGCGCCAGCCGCGCCGCGGCGCGCGCCAGGCGCCTGCCCAGTGTCGGCTGACCGGCTCCGCCAATGTGGATCGGGTCGTCGATCACCAAGTCCACCGACGGGACGACATCCAGGCGCGGGATTTGTCCGGACAGTAAGCGTTGTTGCTCCTGGAGCTCGTTCCAATTGGGGTTGAACTTGTCGATGTGCCGGCCGAGCTGGGCCATGAGCCAGGGCAGGCGCGGCAACTTCATGTCCCGGCGGACCGCCGCCACCAAGGCTATCATCCGTTCGGTGTAGTTCGCGGTGTCCTCGGTCGAGCCGGTGTCGTTCTCGCCTTGGAACCAGAGGACGCCCGCGGCGGGTTGGCCGAGCTTCTCGAAGCGCCGCAACATTGCGCCGTAAAGCGAGTCGCCGCCTTGGCCGCGCAGCTCGGGCGACCACTGCGCCATGCTCGTCCCGCCCTGGGCGCAGGGAACCAGCCCTTGCGGCACGCCGCCACGGCGGAACATCTCCAAGGCGAAGAACACCGCGGGGGAGACTCCCTTGACGCGTTCTCTCCGCATTTTTGCCAGCGTCTCGTCCGCCGGACGCCGGGGGCCGCCATGCACCGGGTCGACCGACTCTGGCAGGAAGTGGATGGGCTCTTCCGCCACGCCCCACTCGTCCCGCATGTAAAAGGAGCGGACCAGTGGATGGGGTTTAGGCGCGCCCGCGAGATCGCCGATGCCTTCCATGTTGCTCTGCCCGCCCAGGAACCACACGTCCCCCACGCAGATGTCCGTCACCGTGATGCTGTCGCCGCCCTTGACCCGGAGGGAAACGGTGTAGGGGCCGCCGGTGGGGATGCCCTCGATCACGGCGGCGAACTCGCCTTGCTTCGCGGTCCCCACCGCTTTCCACACCCCTTTGCGGATTGAGCATTCCACCACGCCGTCGGCGTTGGCTCCGCCTTTGACGCTGGCGGCCGCGAAGCCGCGCTTGTCCCGTTGCAAGACCTGACCGGGCATTAGCCCGTGTTCGATATTCATCGCGCGCTCCCGTTTGACGTCGCCTAGTTGGTTTTCAATGTGACAATATAGCGCCGTAAGGCGCCGTGGCGCAACCTCGTTTTAGCGGTTCGCGCGTCGTCGTCGGGGGCTGGTTTTCCTGACGGGGCTTGAAAGTGGCGGCGCCCCGGCCTATCATATGGTGGTGAAGGAAAGCAAAATCGGAGCGCTATATGAAAGAGAAAATCCAGGAGATCGCCGCCAGGGTCAAGGAAATGCGGGAGCTGTCCGGCGTCGACGTCGAGCAGATCGCCGCGCGTCTGGGCATACCACCGGCCACCCTCGCGGCCTATGAGGACGGCGAGGTGGACATCCCCGCCAGCGTCCTATGCGAGCTCGCCCACGTTTTGGGCGTGGACACGGCGTTGCTGTTGACCGGCAACGAGCCCAAGATGAACATCTTCACGGTCACCCGCAAGGGCAAGGGCGTGAAAGTGGAGCGGCGCAGCCAGTACAAGTACCAGGGGCTCGCCGATAACTTCATCCACAAGAAGGCCGAGCCCTTCCTGGTGACCGTCGAGCCTAAACCCGAGTGCGAGGAGCTCCACACCAACACTCACCCGGGGCAGGAGTTCGACTACGTGCTCGAAGGCAGCTTGCAGGTCGTCATCCATGACAACGAGCTCATCCTCGGGCCTGGCGACAGTGTGTATTTCGACAGCACCCATGCCCACGGGATGCGGGCCATGGACGGCAAACCGGCGAAATTCCTGGCGATCATCTTCTAGGGACATAAGGATCTGTAACATGGCTTCAATGCTTGAACGATATCTCGACCGCGTCGACTTCTCCTCCTACGAGGATTTCAAGAAGAATTTCAAGATCAAGACACCGGACAACTTCAACTTCGCCTACGACGTGGTGGACGTCTACGCCGCGGAGCAGCCGGACAAGCTCGCCTTGGTCTGGTGCGACGACGAGGGCGGCGACCGGACCTTCACCTTCGCGCAGCTGAAGACTGAGGTGGACAAGACCGCCAACGCCTTCGCTGCGCTCGGGCTCCGCAAGGGCGACACGGCGCTGCTGGTGCTCAAGAGCTGCTACGAGTTCTGGTACTGCCTCCTGGCCTGCCACAAGCTCGGGGCGATCGCCGTGCCCGCCACCCACATGTTGACCGCCCACGATTTCGTCTACCGCTTCAAGCAGGCCCAGATCAAGATGGTCGTCTCGGTGCAGGACGGGGATTTGCCCCATCAGGTTGAGCTGGCCAGGGCCGACACTCCGGGCTTGGCGACGACGCTGGTCGCCGTGGGGGGCGCGCGGGACGGCTGGGTGGACTTCGCCGCGGCGCAGGCGGCCGCCTCCAGCGACTTCCGGCGTCCGACGGGCGACCAGGCTGTTCGCAACTCCGACCCGTCGTTGTTGTATTTCTCCTCCGGCACCACCGGCTACCCCAAGATGGTGTCACATGACTTCGCCTATCCACTTGGGCACCTCATCACGGCGAAGTACTGGCAGAACGTCACCGACGGCGGGCTGCACTACACCGTCGCCGACAGCGGTTGGGCCAAGTGCGTCTGGGGCAAGATCTACGGCCAATGGCTGGCCGGCAGCGCCGTTTTCGTCTACAACTACGACAAGTTCGACGCCGGCAACATGTTGGACATGGCCTTGTCGCACCGCGTCACCACCTTCTGCGCCCCGCCGACCATCTACCGTTTCCTGATCAAGCAGGACCTGTCGAAGTACGATTTCTCCTGCGTCAAGCACGTCGTGGTCGCCGGGGAGCCCTTGAACCCGGAGGTTTACGAGCAGTTCCTCAAGGCCACGGGGCTGAAGTTGATGGAGGGCTACGGGCAGACCGAGCTGGTGGTCACGGTCGCCACTTTTCCGTGGATGACGCCCAAACCCGGCTCCATGGGCAAGCCGTCGCCGGAGTACCAGGTGCGGCTGATCAACCACGAAGGCAGGGACTGCGACCCCGGCGAGGAGGGCGAGATCGTCCTGGACACCCGTTCGGGGCGGCCGCCGGGCATGTTCACCGGCTATCACCGCGACCCGGAGAAGACCAACGAGGTTTGGGCGCATGGTTGCTACCACACTGGCGACACCGCCTGGCGGGACGAGGACGGTTATTTTTGGTTCGTCGGGCGCTCCGACGACATTATCAAGAGCTCCGGTTACCGCATCGGGCCGTTCGAGGTGGAGAGCGCGCTGATCGAGCATCCCGCGGTGTTGGAGTGCGCCATCACCGGGGCCCCGGACCCGGTCCGCGGCCAGGTGGTGAAAGCCACCGTGGTGCTGGCGAAGGGGTTCGACGCCTCGGACGCCATGGTGAAGGCGTTACAGGAGCATGTCAAGTCAGTTACCGCGCCGTACAAGTACCCCCGGATCGTGGAATTCGTCAAAGAGCTGCCCAAGACCATCAGCGGCAAGATCCGCCGGGTCGAGATCCGGGCGCACGACGCCGACGAGGGCTGAGGCAAGTCATAACCAGGAGTACCGCTCCATGTTCAACCAAGAAGGTTTGCGTTTGAGGGTTTACCTTGACGAGAGTGCCCGTTTCGTGGGCGTGCCGCTTCACGAATGGATCATGAAGGAGGCGGCGCGGCATGAGCTCGCCGGCGCGTCCATGGTCCGAGGGGTGGAGGGGGTCGGTTGCCTTCCCCAGGGAACCACGGTCGGCGTCGCGGACGGGGCTCCGGTGATCTTGGAGCTTGTCGACACTACGGCCAAGATCGAACGGTTCGTGGCCTCGATCGGCTCCAGCGTCACGGCCTGCTTGATGACCATGGAGACGGTCCGCCTAAAAATTTGCGACTAAATCAATCCGCGGCGTTAGAATATGACGCGTTCCTGGCTTCTTGTCTTGAATCCCCAGACAAGGCGCCTATATTGAGATAAAGTCACAATTCAGGTGGAAGACATGTTGGGCAAATTGTACTCTTTGGCCCGCGGAGGCCACGCCGCTAATGTCAAGGGGCAGCATGCTTTGATCAGTTCCATCCCTCACTTGAAGGCGTTGCTCGACGCCGACCAGGAGGTGGTGATGGTGCTCAACTGCGACGCCCTGCTGGTCTTCGCCAACCAGGCGACCGTGGAGCTAGCCGGGGCGAAAAACTCCGATGCGCTGCTTGGGTGTAGGACTGGCGACGTGCTCCGTTGCACTGAGTCCGGGAAGCAGCCCGGCGGTTGCGGCGCGGGCGAGTTCTGCCAGTACTGCGGCAACCGTTTCGCTATCGCCGGGGCTTTGGACGGCAAGGTGGGGATGTCCGAATGTTGCGTGGCGCACCGCGGCCGCAACGACAACGTCTATTTGCGGGTCAAGACCACGCCGATAACGGTGGAGGGCGAGCGCTTCGTGGTGCTCTCGGCCCTGGACATCACCGACGAGAAACGCCGCAAGGCTTTGGAGCGCACATTCTTCCACGATTTGCTCAACACCGCCGGGGGCATCGTGGGCTTCGCCGACTTGTTGCAGGAGGTCGACCTCAAGGACATGGAGGAGCTCAAGGCGCCCTTCATCAGGACTTCCCGGCAGCTGGTCGAGGAGATCTTGGCGCAGCGGGACTTGTTGGCCGCGGAACGCGACGATCTACGGATCAACACCGTCACCATCAATTCCTTGGAGTTGCTCCAGTCGTTGGCGTCGTCGTTCAAGTCCCATAAAAGGTTCCATGCTTGCCAAGTCAAAGTCGCCGCGGCGGATTTCATGGTCAAAACCGACAAGACGTTGCTTGTCCGCATCCTGGGCAATATGCTCAAGAACGCTTTGGAGGCGTCCGACTCTGCCCAGGGGGTGGAGCTGCGCGCGGCCCTGGAGGACGGGCGTCCGGTGTTTGGCGTCTGGAACCAGGGCTATGTGCCCAGGGAGGTCCAGGCGGGCTTGTTCAAGGGCTCGTTCTCGACCAAGGGCGACGGGCGCGGGCTAGGGACTTATTCCATGAAGCTATTCGGAGAGAAGTACCTCGATGGCCAAGTGGCCTGCGAGTCCAGCCCGGCGGGTGGCACGGTGTTCAAAATCACCCTCCCCGCCACCAGTTTGGCATGAGCGCGGGGCTTAACGCCCAGCAACGGGCCGCCGTGGAGCATCCCGGCGGACACTTGCTGGTGCTCGCCGGCGCCGGCACTGGCAAGACTCGGACCATCATCCACCGCGTCGCCGAGCTGCTCCGCCGCGGCGTCGATCCGGCGCGCGTGCTCATGCTCACTTTCACCCGTAGGGCCGCCAAGGAGATGACCGGCCGCCTCTTCGACCTCGCCGGCCCCGCCGCCGAGCGGATCTTCGCCGGGACCTTCCATTCCTTCTGCCTCCAGGCCATGCGCCGCATGCCCAAGCCCTTCGAGATCGAGGCCGTCACGGTCATCGACCAGGACGACCAACTTCAGCTTTTCCGCCTCGCCCGCGGCAACTACAAGCGCAAGGGCGAGCAGTTCCCCAAGGCCGCCGAGCTCGCCAGCGTCTACTCCTACGCCCGCAACACCAACCGGCCTCTCGACGCCTATCTGGAGACCCACACCGAATACGACGAGCTCACCCGGCTCCAGGTCAAGGAGCTCTTCAAGGACTATGAGCGCCGCAAGCGCCAGGGCGGCTACCTCGACTACGACGACATCCTCCACCGTTTCGCCCGGACGCTCCGCCAGCGCCCCGAGCTGCGCGACCGTTTCCGCGGCCTCTACTCCCACATCCTGGTCGACGAGACCCAGGACTGCAACCCGCTTCAATGGCTGGTGCTCGACGCTCTCCGCGACCCCGCCGAGCTCTTCTGCGTCGGCGACGACGCCCAGAGCATCTACGCCTTCCGCGGCGCCGACTTCAACACCGTCCACGCCTTCACCGAACGGGTGCCCGGCTCCACCACCTGCAAGCTAGAGGACAACTACCGCTCCACCGCCGAGATCCTCGAGCTCTGCAACTGGCTGCTGGAAGGTTCCACCCTCAACTACGACAAACATCTCCGTTCCACCCGCGGCCACGGCCCCAAGCCCTTGTTGCGCGACTTCGACAGCGACCTCGACGAGGCCGACTTCGTCGCCAACGACCTGCTCCGCCGCCACGACGGCGGCGCCTCGTGGCATGACCACATGGTCATCACCCGTTCGGCCAACGCCGCGAGGTCGGTCGAGGCCGCCTTGGTTGGCTGCGCCATCCCCTACCGCTTTGTCGGCGGCACCAGTTTGCTCGAGTCCGCCCATGTCCGCGACCTGCTCGCGTTGGTCCGCTGCGCCGCCAGCGCCCAGGACGACTTGGCCTGGATGCGTTACCTGACGCTCTTCCCCGGGATTGGCGAGGTCGGCGCCACCAAGGCCGTCGCCGCCCTCCGCGAGGCCGGGGGCGTGGCGGCCGCGCTGGAGACGCTGGAGGAGCGGTTCCCCACCCGCCCGGAGATCACCCTGGGCGTCCGGACGACGCTCGCGGGCGGCGCTCCTAAACCGGCCATCGAGATCGCCTCCGACTTCCTGGAGCCGATGCTCCGCGGAAAATATCCCAAGTGGGAGGCCCGCCGTAAGGACTTCAAGCTGCTCGCCAAGATGGCGGCGCGGCACAAGACCCTCGACTCCTTCCTCGACACCTACGTCCTGGACCCCGTGACCACCGCGGAGCTGCAAGGCGACGGCGACCAGGTGACGGTGATCACGGCGCACAGCGCCAAAGGGACGGAGTGTCCGGTCTGCTACGTGATCCGGGCGGAGCCGGGGATGTACCCGCACATGCGGGCGTTGGGCAGCGAGGGGGGCGTGGAGGAGGAACGCCGCGTCCTTTACGTGGCGATGACCCGGGCGATGGACGAGCTGATCCTCAGCCGGACTAGCCGTGACGCCTGGCGCCGTCCCTCCGCCGAGGACGCCGAGGACAACTGGACGCAAGCCGAGGAGCGCTATTTCCTGCGGGACGTTCCAGCCGAGCTGGTCGATTCCGGCGGCGATGACGACGACGATTTCCCCGGCGACAGCCACTACGAGTACGACGAGATCATGCCGTTCTGAAGATAGGGCTTGTGGGCGTCATCCCCAGACGCCCTCTTTTCTTTTCGCTCGAACCATGCGATCCAGGCCGTTGAGGTCGGGGAGCACCGCGATCTCCGCGAACGCCCCGGACCGCTCCAGCAAGTCCCGCGCCGCGGCGCCTTGGGAACTGCCGATCTCGAAGAGCAGCCAGCCGCCCGGCTTCAAGACCCGCGCCGCCCCGGACACCAGGCGACGGATGGCGTCCAGGCCGTCCGGGCCGGAGAACAACGCCAGGGATGGCTCGAAGTTCCGGACGTCCTCCGGCAAAAAATAGCGCTCGGAATCGGCGATATAAGGCGGGTTCGACACCACCACGTCCATGCAGGCGTCGGCGAAGGCTTCGAGCAAGTCGCCTTGCAGCAGCAATACCTCGTCGAGGCGGAGCCGTCCGCGGTTGGCCGCGGCGAGGGCGAGCGCGTCGGCGCTGAGGTCGACGGCGAAGACCTCCACGCCTTCGGACTCGCTGGCCACGGCCAAGGCGATGGCTCCCGTGCCCGTGCCGACATCCACCAGCTTGGCGCCGGGGAAGACCTTCTCCAACGCCAAGCCGACGAGCAGTTCGGTCTCCGGTCTGGGGACCAACGCCCCGGGGCCGACGCTGAGGATCAAGTCGCGGAAACCAGCCTCGCCGGTGAGGTGCTGGAGCGGCTCGTGGGCGGCGCGGCGGGCGAACAAGTCGATGATCCGCTCCAGCCGCTCCGGGGGGATGGCGGGATTGGAGATGTAGAGGTCGAGGCGCTCGACCCTGAGGACGTGGGAAAGGAGAAGTTCCGCCTCCAGACGTCGTTCTCGGGGGCTTTCGGCGGGGAACTCCGCCTCGGCGCGCGCGAGCAGCTCTCTGATTTCCGGGTTCAAGGCTGCGTCGCTAGGAGGACCGGCGGGCGGAGTCAAGCATGATGTCCTTGAACTCCTCCCGGGACAGGTCGTCGAGCCGCTTGCCTTTGGCGTCAAGCTTCTCGTTGAAACGGATGGCGGTCTCGGTCATGTGGTCGTGGGTTTCCTCGGAGCCGCCGTAGAGGTAGAAGTTCTCACCCTTGGTGATCCGGATGTGCTCGTCCTTGGCGTCGAGCCCGATGCCGAGCATTGTCGCCTTGGTCCGCGTCTTGAGTCGGTTGTTTTGTTCCATGCCACGCCAAATGTTGGGGGTTCCACATCGCCTGCCTATTATTTTAACGCGGCAGCGCCCAACAAGCAAGCGCCGGAGCGGAAAATCGGCGTCAGCCAGGAGCCCTTGACAAAAACGAAAACCGTTATATTTTTATAACAGTGTTATAAAAAAATATTGGGGCATGGCCATGGAATTGCTGGATTCGGAGGTCGAGGTCGCCAGAAACCGGATTTTGGATGGTGACAACGGCGCTTGTTTCATCGAGCGGGAGCGGATTTTGTCCATGAATTTGGAGGCCGCCGCGGCATTGTCGGTGGAGCGCCGCTACGCTTTTTCCTTGGGATGTCTGGCCGAGGGGCTGTCCTGTCCGGTCGAGGACGAGGACGCGTTGGTCGGCAGGATGGTGGAGGGGCGCGGGGAGCGTTTCGTGGGCTGTCCGGGCGGTCTGAACAGCGTCGGGCACGTCACTTTGGATTGGCCGTTGCTGTTGTCCCAGGGGCTAACCGCGGTCGCCGCGTCGGTCGCGGCCGACACGGACGAGGAACGGCTGTTCGCCGTCAACGCCCAGGATTGCGCCGCCGCCGTGTCGCGGTTCGCCGCGCGTTGGGCCGACGCCGCCGAGGCCAAGGCCGCCAGCGTCGACGCACCCCGGCTCCAAGAGCGTTTTTGCCGCGCCGCCGCCGCTCTCCGCCAAGTTCCCGCCGGTCCGGCGCGGAGCTTCCGCGAGGCGTTGCAGTCGATTTGGCTTGTCCATCTGGTCACCAGTTGCGTCATTGGCGCCCGCGACTTCGCCTTCGGGCGTCTGGACCAATACCTGTTGCCCTACTATCGCCGGGACGTCGAGGCCGGGCGCCTGTCCCGTGACGAGGCGGTCTCACTGCTCGCCGCCCTCTTCTTGAAAAGCAACGAGATCACCGGTACGGCGACCCATAACTACCAACAAAAGCCCATTCCCTCGCTAGCGTCAAAACAGTACTTGATCATTGGCGGGAGCCGTCCCGACGGCTCTGGCGCCGAGAACGAACTGAGTTTGTTGGTCCTTGAGGCGGCGGAGCGGGTGAAATTGCCCCAGCCAGTCATCACCATCCGCCTCGCCTCCGGCTCAGGCGCCGAGTTCAAGTCGCGGGTCGCCAAGGCGGTAGTGGCGCTCGGCAGCCAGCTCAACATCTTCAACGACGCCGTCGTCATCCCGGCGATGTTGAAGCGGGGAGTGTCCGCCTTCGACTACGCCATGGTCGGCTGTTGCCGCCTCAACATCCCCGGCAAAATGGACTGGGGCTCCTTCGAGACGTTCCACAACGTCCCTTCCTGGCTGATGGAAACCCTGTCCGGAGGAGCCGGTTTTTCCAATTTCGACGCCTTGCTGGCGGCTTTCTCCGCCCGCTGCGCCGAGAAGCTGGCGGCGAGCGTCGAGGCCAATAGCCAGTCCATCGCCCGGCGTTTCCCGGGGGCGTTCCACTTCGAGTCGCTGCTGCTGTCCGACTGTGTCGAACGCCGTTGTGACTACAGCAACGGCGGAGTTCGCTTCCGCCCGCAGAACCACTATCTTGGCGGCTTGGCCACGGTGGTGGACTCGCTGGCGGCCATCCGGAAGCTGGTTTTCGAGGAGCGTCGCTACGCTTTGCCCGAGTTTCTGGGGATCGTCGCCGACAATTTCCGCGCCGACCCCAAATTGCGCTTGGAACTGCTTAATGACACCCCGAAGTTCGGCAACGGCGACCCCGCCGTCGACGGCCTCGCCACGACGGTGGGGGACATGTTGCTCGACTCCTTGTATTCCCGTCCCACGCCGGAGGGGCAGCCGTTGCTGGCGGGTTTCTATTCGCTCGAACGGCACCACGGCTGGGGGCGGAGTTTGCCCGCCACGCCGGACGGGCGTCTGGCTGGCGAGCCGGTCAGCGAGAACCAGTCGCCGGTCTACGGCGCCGACCGGGAAGGGGTGACCGCCTTGCTGCGCAGCATGGTGGCGTTGCCGACGCGGCGGACGGTGATGGGCGGGCTGAACGTCAAGTTCGGCACCCCCGTGCGGGCCGAGACGCTGGAGAGCCTGATCTCCACCTATTTCGCCGCCGGGGGTATCCATCTGGGCTTCTCGTTCGCCGACCGCCAGACGTTGGAGGACGCCGCCGCCCATCCCGGCCAGCATCGTTCGCTGTGCGTCCGGATGTACGGCTTCAGCGAATACTTCGTGTCGCTGTCGCCCCAGGAGCAGACCGAGCTGATCCACCGCGCCGAGCATTCCGTTTAAGCCGCCGCTTGTATTTCCGCCGCGCCGCCAGTAGATTCCCGACAGCATAACGGAGGGTTTTTGCGATGGTGACCTTGTCGGTCGGGGCGGTTTTGAAGCAGGCCATGCGCAGTTGCAAGAGCTGGTGGATGATCCCGCTCTGCGCCCTGGCGCTGGTGACGTTGTTGAGCGAGTCGCGGCTGTTCTGGCTGTTTTTCAACGAACAGGAGACGGCTTTTGCCAAACCGTTCCTTCAGGCGCGCGAGCAGTTCAAGCTCGACGCCGGACGGCTTGACCCGGAGGCGTCGGACGCGTTCCGGGAACGGGTGCAGGCCGCCGTCAACGACCCGCTGGTGGTCGCGGGGTTCAAGCTGTTCCTCCACAAGGCCGTGAAGATCGTGATTTGCCTGTTGTTGCTGTTGGCGTTGTTGCGGGTGTTGATGGTGCTGTTCTCGAAGGCGGCGGTCAACCAGGAGGACGGGGCGGAGGGGCTGAAACGGGCCTTGCCGCGCTCGGGTCAGATGTCCTTGAGCTATTTGTTGCTGGCCTTCATGCAGGTTATCCCGTTTTTCTTCTGTATCTTTCCGGGCTTGCTGCTCTACCCCAAGTTTTACTTCGGCTGCTTCTTGATCACCGAGCAGTCGGCCAACCCGTTCAAGGCGTTGGCGGACAGTTGGAAAATGACCGAGGGCTCCTATTTGCAGGTCTGCGCCCTCTTCCTGATCGAGCTGGTGATCGACGTGGTCATGGCGATTTCGGTGGTGGGGTTCATCCCGGCGTTGGCGTTCTCCTTCGCCATGCGCGCCGCCGCCTACGAACAGCTCAAAGGCAACCTCGCGCCCCGTCCAGGAGTTTAGCCGTTCTTTAGCTGTTCCTGGATCACGGCGTTGTCCTCGGCGTCGAGCGTGACGTGGCCGATGGCGGCGTTCTCGCGCATCTGCGCCGGGCTGCGCGCCCCCACCAAGGTGTGGGTACAACCGGGTTGGCTGAACGTCCAGAGCGTGGCGAGCTGCCCCAGCGTGAGGTGGTGTTTGTCCGCCACTGGCTGGATACGCTTGAGCATTTGGGATATCTTGGCCCGGCTCTCCTGGCTGAAGCGGGGATTGTTGTGGCGCTGGTCGCCCTCGGGGAAGACCCGCTCCGGGCCGACTTTGCCGGTCAGCAGCCCTTGCGCCAACGAGGAGTAGGACAAGAACGCCACGTTGTGCTTGGCGCAATACGGCAGGGTGGTCTGTTCTTGCTGCCGGTCGAGCATGTTGTATAGCTCCTGGGTGGAGTCCAGCGGGCCGAGCTCCCGGTACTCGTCCATCTGCGCCGGGGTGGCGTTGGAACAGCCGATCGCCCGGATCTTGCCCTCCTTTTTCATCTTCAGGAGTTCCTCCATCGTCTCGGCGATGGGGGTGGTGGAGTCCTGCCAATGCGTCTGGTAGAGGTCGACGTAGTCGGTTTGCAAGCGGCGCAGGCTGTTCTCCAGCTCGCGACGGAGGCTTTCTTTGCCCAGGTAGCGGTAGACCTTGAGCTTGCCGCCGGAACGGATCGAGTCCTCGTCGGAGTCGAAGAAGTAGTCGCCCTTGGCCTGATCCCAGACCAAGCCGCATTTCGTGGCGATGAGGGCTTTGTCCCGGCGGCCGCGCAAGGCCTTGCCGACGATCTCCTCCGAGCGGCCCATGCCGTAGGCCGGGGCGGTGTCGATGAGGTTGACGCCGCAGTCCAGAGCGGTTCGCAGCGTCGCCTCCGCCTCCGTCTCGTCGGTGCCGCCCCACATCCAGCCGCCTAAAGCCCAGGTGCCCAGGCCGACCACCGACGCGTCCAAACTTCCGATTTTACGTTGCAACATTACCATAATCCTCTCAATTTGTTAAAGGCCGGCGGCGAGGCGCTCGGCCATCTCCCGCTTGACGTCGGGGGTGAGTCGGTTGAAATAGTCGCTGTAGCCGCCGATGCGGACGGTCAATCCGGCGTGTTTCTCCGGCTTCTCGATGGCCTCGCGCAAGTCGTCGGCGTTGACGCCGTTCACCTGCACCTGCAAGCCCCCCATGGCGAAATAGGCCAGCAACGCCGCTTGGAATTTGCGCCGCCCCTCCGGCTTGGCCACCAGGTTGGACTCGACATGCAAGTCCAAGGCCTGTCCGCCGTGGAAACGGTCCTGCCCCACCGCCGCGGCCGAGGCCAGGACGCCGGTCAAGCCGTTGTGGTTCCGCCCCTGCGTCGGGCCGACGTTCTTGGCGAAGGGCTCCCCCGCCAGACGTCCGTCCAGCCCCGCGCCCCAGGCCTTCCCCTCCCGGACATGGGAGTTGAGGGTATGGAAACTTGGCATGTAAACCAGACCCTCGCCGCTGAGTTTGTCCACCGCGTCGGCGAAGCCCTGCGACAGCTCGCGGGCCAGGGCGTCGGCCGCCGGGTCGCCGTTGCCGAACTTGGGACAGCCGAGCAGTTCTTGGCGCAAAGGCTCCTGTCCGGAGAAGTTGTTTTGGGTGGCGGCGACCAGCTCGGCCAACGAGTGGCGACCGCCGCGGAAGACCAGGGCGTCGAGCGCCACCAAGGCGTCGGCGGCGTTGACCAGAGCCATGGCGTCGACGTTCACCGTGTGGTAGCGCGGCCCGCCCAGGAGCCGGTCGCGGCCGGGCGTCCCCCCGGTCAGCAAGGACGAAAGATAGGGGTCGGGGTTGTTTTGGCCCTGATCCTGGTTGATTTGCCGGTGGCGGTGGCCGAGCATTGCCAACAGCTCCCCGGCGTAGGCCAGGACTGTCCGGACCACCGACGCCAAGTCGGGGTGGCTCTTCGGACAGACGGTGCGCAACGTGAACGGCAGCTCGCCCCGGAAGGGGCGGCCTTGATTGAGGGCCAGCTCCAAGGGGAGGGAGAAGTTGAAGACCATCCCCCACATGTCGCTGAACTCCTCGCCTGGCATGATCAAGCCCATGCAGCTGTTGACTGCCCACTTGTGGACATCCGTCTCCGGCACGCCGCGGCGCCGCAACGCCTGTTGGCAGGCCAGTTCGCCATAGTAGGTGGGCTGCCCGACGCCGAAGAGCTCCGGGACGGTCAATAGATCGAAATCCTCCCGCGCCAAGCCGGGGTGGACCCGCAGCGCCAGGATTGGCGACGGCAGCCGCAACTCTTTGGCGACCTTCACGATCAGCCGGGACATGTTGTTGAAAAGATCTTTCCCGTCGGGCGCGACGCCGCCAAGGTTGACGGCGCAGGCGGCGTCGCCGTAGCGGTTGAGTTTTAGGAAGAGGTCGGACAAGATAACGGTCAGCTCCTCTTCCGACGCGCCGTGGGAGAAGGGGAGGAGATACTGGTCGAGCCGCCCTAGCGACAAGGAGGCGTAGCAGCCTTCGCCCACGCCGATGGCGGTGTGGACCAGCCAGACGGACTGGACGGCCTCCAGGAAGTTCCGGGGCGGCCGCGCCGGGACCTGTTCGCAGGCGGCGAAGCCGAGTTTGGCGTAACGGGCGGCCCAGGCCACGACCGCCCTTAGGGAGACGATCTCGGCGTCGAGGTAAAGGGACGTCTCGGCGTCCGCCTTGGCTTTGGCCGTTTCCAGGTCGGCGATGATGCCTTCGAGCCCCTTCTCCAGAAGCAGCTGGTAGTTGGCGGAGCTGTGCGCCGACGAGAACCCGGCGCGGCAGCCGAACTCGGAGGACAAGCGGTCGAAGGGGCCGGGGGACGTCGGGGCGTTGGTTTGGGGGCGGGGAGCCTCGGCGCGGCGGAGGAAGGCGGCGTCGGCGAACGCCAGCCCGTAGTCGCCCGCTAGGCGTTCGTTCGGCATCGCCCCGATGGGCAGTTCTTGGAGCGTCCAGGCGAACAGGGCGGCGGCGCGCGCCGGGGGCGGCAAGCTTTGGTCGGGGCTGGCGGGGAACTCGGCGCGCAACGTCGCGATCGCTTTTATGTAGTCGGTATATATGATTTCCATCTAAACGTCTCCATCAATGTTTTATAACGCTGTTATAAAAATATAACGGAATTTGCGGATGTCAAGCGCCCGCGCGTCATTCCATGGCGGCGAGGAAGCGTTCCGGGGCGAGGATGGGGATCAGTGTGTCGCCGTTTTTGCAGACGGCGGCGACGAAGCGGGCGTCGCCGCTGCGCGCCTCGCGCCATTCCTCGATGGAGTCTTGGGCGGCGTTGACGATTTCCCCGGCCCGGTCGACGAGCACCCCGAAGGACGGGCCGACGCGCTCGTTGAACAGGATCAAGTCCCGCGCGGCGCCTGGGACGGGCTCGAGGCCGAGCATCCGGCACAGGTCGAGCGCCAGGCTCAGCTCGCCGCGCAGGTTGAGGTAGCCCTCCACTTGGGGCGCGGCATGGAAGACCGGGGTTATGCCCAGGGTCTCGTCGTGGGCCTTGACCTCCTTGACGTCCGAGAGCCGGACGGCGAAGAGCTGGGCGCCGACCTGGAAAGTGTAGAGCTGGACGATGTCGTCGCCGTTCATTCAAACGTCCCTCCTGTTGGCGCTGAGGAAATCCGCGATCTGTCCGAGGAAGCGCTCGCGCTCGATTTTGACGATGTAGTCGGCGAAGCCGGATTTCAGGGCGGCCGCGCGGTCGCGTTCCGAATCCAGAGACGTCAGGGCGATCGCCGGGATGTGGCGTTTCTCCGGTATCGCCTTATAGGATTCGATGAATTGCCACCCGTTCATCAAGGGCATCTCCAGGTCGGAGAGCACCAAGTCGAAGTCCTCGACCTTGAGCCGTTCGAGGGCTTCGCGGCCGTTGACGGTGATGGTGACATGGTAATTGTCGGACTCGAGGTATCTGCGCACAAGCTGGCGGAAGAAGGGGGTGTCCTCGGCGAGGAGGATTTTCACGTCGCCTGGGGGGGCGCTCCGGGGGGCGTGGCCATCGGCGCCGAACCATTCGGGCTCGATCTTCTCGATGACCCGGTAGATGTCGGGGAAGATGGTCATCCGTCCGTTGATGACCGAGGCGCCGAGCACGCCGTCCTCGGCGTAGGTGTTGTTGTGGAAGTTGGCGACCGCGTCCTCGACGGCGCTGAACTCCGAGGCGAGGATGCCGAAAGGGCGCTTGAGGTGTTTGGGCAGGATCAGGAAGAGGTCGCCTCCCGGGGGGCGGGGGGAGACGCGCAAGGCTTGGTCGAGGCTGACTATCCGGGTCGGCACGCCGTCGACGTTGAGGAACTGGCGGTCGCCGACCCGTTCGATCTTGGCGGGGTCGACCCAGTCGACGCGCTTGATCAGGGCCAGGGACAACGCGAACTGCTCGCTGGGGCCGTTGCGGAAAAGCAGGACGCGCTGGGCGTCGTCGCTGCGGACGACCAGCTCGGGCTCGGCCTCGGGCTCGACGTGTTTGTGGATCTGGCCCAGGGCGTGGCGGCCGACGCCGTCGATGTCGAGGATCATCGCCACCTGGCCGTCGCCGAGGATGGCCGCGCCTAGGTAGCAGGGGAGGGGGCCCAGGCCGGGATGCGTCGGTTTGACCACGATCTCCTCGGAGCCGAGGACTTCGTCGACGGCCAGGCCGTAGCGGCGCTGGCCGACCTTCACCACGGCGATATCGAGCGTTTCCAGCCCCGCGCGGCGTTCCCCGCGTCCCGTCCGGGCGCGGGTCTCGGCGACGCGTTTCCGGTCCTGGTCGGAGAGGGGAGTGGGGGAGCCGAGGACCTCGTCGAGCCGGACGAGCTGGAGCAGCTTGCCATGATGGCGGAAGACCTCCTGGCCGTTGAAGTTCTCGACTCGTTCGTGGATCTGGGCGTCGAAGAGGGTGACCACCTCCTCCATGTTCAGCCGCGGCACGGCGAAGCGCTGGCCGCGGCAACGGATCAGCAAACTGGAGATGATCGCGAGGGTGAGCGGCAAGGACAAGGTGATGGAGGAGCCCGAGCCGGGGATGGACTCGATGTCCAGGGTGCCGCCGAGTTTCTCGACCGCGGTCTTGACCACGTCCATGCCGACGCCGCGGCCGGAGATGTCGCTCACCGCCGCCGCCGTGGAGAAGCCCGGCGCCATGATGAGCCCGAGGATCTGTTTCTGGGACATGCGCCGCAGTTCCGCCTCGGTCTTGAGCCCTTTCTCCAGCGCTTTGGCGCGGATGATGTCGGGGTTGATGCCGCGGCCGTCGTCGGAGATGGACACGACGATCTGTCCGCTTTCATGGCGGGCGTTCACGGCGATCCGGCCGACGGGGTCTTTCCCGGCGGCGGCGCGCCCCGGGACGTCCTCTATCCCGTGGTCGCAGCTGTTGCGGACGAGGTGGGTGAGCGGGTCGGCCAGCGATTCCAGCACGGACTTGTCCAGCTCCACCTCCTCGCCCGAGAGTTCCAGCTCCATCGGTTTGCCCAAGCGTTTGGACAGCTCGCGGACGAGGCGGGGAAGCTTGCCGAACACGTTGCCGACCGGCTGCATCCGGATGCCCATGATGGTTCCCTGTAGCTCGGAGGTCACGGCGTTGAAACGGCGCGAGATCTCCTGGGCGGCCGGGTCGCCGCCGTTGAAACGCCGCAGATGCTGGTTGCGGACCAGCACCAGCTCGCCGGCCAACGTCATCAGGTGGTCGAGCACGGCCACGTTGATGCGCACCGTCGTCTCGCGGGGGGACGGGAGGTTTTTTGGCTCCGGGGCGCGGAGGGGGGGAGGCGGCGCGGGCGGCGTGGGGAGATTCTGCCTCAGCTCGGCGATATGGACATATTTGCCAGCGAGGGCCAGCTCGACCATGTCCCGCTCCAGGATGGTGGCGAAAAGCAGCGCCACGCCGTCGACGAGCTCGGCGGTGTCGAGGATTTCGCCGAGCTGCCCTAGTTCCCCGCGGACCTTGGCCAGCTCCGCCTCGGGGAGGGCCAGCTTAAGCTCGTAGAAGGACGCGGTTCCGAGGCCGCATTTCGCCAGTGTCGCCGGAGTCAGGGCGAAGCGGGCCGCCTGGACGGGGGCGGCGGCGATTGTGGGGAGGGCGGAGGGGACGCCCAAGGCGTCGAGCCGCGCCACCAGATCGCCGCAAGGCACGGAGTCGCACTGGGCCGGGGCGTCTACCATGGCTTTGAGGAGGTCGACGCCTTTGAGCAGCGAGTCCATCGCCTCCGGGCTGGCGTCGAGCTCGCCCGAACGGATCTGGGAGAGCAGGCTCTCCATGGCGTGCGACAGGGAGCTGACCGCCGCGAGGTTGAGGAAGCCGGCCGCTCCTTTGATGGAATGGATGGTCCGGAAGAGGTTGTCGACCAGGTCGCGGCGGTCGCCGCCGCCGGTCTCGAGCTGGAGCAGCAGCCGTTCCGCGTTCTCCAGATGCTCCTTCGCCTCGGCGACGAAATCGTCGAGCAGTTCTTTGTCCAAAAAATTGCTGTTGTCCATGGCCAGTGGCCTTCCTCTTAGTACGGGCGCACCACGTGCGCGCTCCACGAAAGCCCTTTGTATTCGCGGTAGCCCTTGGTCTTGCAGGAGCCGATGATGTATTTCCCCGCCTCGTGGTCGAGGAAGCCGGCCGCCGACTCGCCGGGCGGGAGCGAGGCGCAGCGCCTGGGCAGCTCGACGCGTTTGCCGACGGGGAAGGCCGTGGGGTTGGTGGTCTCGATGATTTCGTCCCGCTGGTTGGTGAAGAAGGCGGCGCTGCCCGCGATGAACTGTCCGTCGCGGTTCTTGGGCAGGCAGCAACGGAGCATTTTCTGGGCCTCGGTGTCCCAGTCGAAGAGGATGCCGAGCACGCCGATCGCCTCGCCTTCGCGCGCCCCTTTGCCGCGGACCCCTCCGGCGTAGACCAAGCTGGTCTCCTTGCTCCGCTCCAGTTCGGAGCCCTGGACGTCCTGGACGGCGAACTCGCCGGAGCCGCGGGTCTGCATCCCCAGGACGAACCACTCGTGGTCGGCCACGTTGATGGCCTTCAGCCGCTGGAGCTGGGCGGAGCTGGAGCAGGCGACGACCTCCCCCCTGGCGTTGGCCAGGACCAGGTTGCGGTACATGGTGTAGCTGTTGTTGATGACCTTCAAGCGTTCGCAGGCTTTGCGCGAGCTCTCCTCCGAGGGGGTTTCCAGGGCCTCCCAGAAAAAGCGGTCGGTGGCCCACCAGCGGATGTCGGCGGAGCGCTCGAAGAGGTTGCGGTCGATCAGGTCGATGGCCTGCTGGCTGAAGATCTTGAGGGTCCTGAAATTGAGGGCGAGCTCCTCCAGGGCCATCTCGTGGAGCAGCTCCTCCATGCAGCGGGTGGCGAAGTCGCCGGTGCGGGTGATCTGCTCGAAGACCGGCCCGAGCGACTGGCCGCGGGAGCCGAGCTCGGTGGCGAAGAGGATGCCGTTGGTGGAGATCAACTGCAAGGTGCGCTTGTCTTTCTGGACGTACTTGTAGGTCTTCTTGTTGATGTGTGGGGTGATCTTCGACTCCATGAGCCCGGCGATGTCGACGTCCCGCACCTCCAGGTCGTAGGCCTGGTCGGCGAAGATGATGTCCTTGAGCGTGACCAGGTGGGAGTTCCAGTCCAGGCCCTTGTAGTCGAGGTAGCCGTCGGTGCGCGAGGTGAACAGCGCGGACTCGCGGCCGCCGTAGACGGCGTAGCTGCAATGGTTGCCGCCGGGCTCCAGCCGCCGGTGCTGGCGGGGGAGCCGGGTGCGCATGCCGGGCTTGAACATGAACTCGTCGCTGCTGGCGATGATGATGCCCTCGCCGTTGGAGAGGAAGGTGTACCAGCCGTCCTCGACCTCGCCCTGGGCGTCCCGGGGCATGTGGTCGTTGAGGATGATCTCGGCCTCGCCCTGGAAGTCGAAATAGATGCCCAAGGCGCCGACCAGCTTGCCGCCGCCGCCGCGGATGGCGGCCGTGTAGATGAGCGACTCCCGGTCGCCCTCCACCTGGGAGGGAGCGAGGTCCTGGACGAAATATTCGTCGCCGTCCTTTGACTCCAGCGTCCGGCGGAACCATTCCTCGCCGGCGACGTCCAAGCCTTGGACGCGGCCGCGGTTGCCGCGGTTCGAATTGGCCAGCACGTTGCCCTCGTCGTCGCAGAGCACCAGGTCGCGGTAGAGCGTGTAGGAGCGGTTGATCCCCTCGAGGCGGTCGCAGGCGGCCTCGACGCCGGTCTGGGCCTTGTCGCAGCCCTCCAGCGTCCGGCGGAGCAGGTCGACGACGTTCTCGTCCCCGAGCTCTTTCAGGACGGTGACGACGGCGGCGACGGCGTTGAAGGCCTCCTTCAGGCGTCCGGGCGAGTGGAGCAACTCCAGCGAGGCGGTGAACTTGCCGGCGTAGTCCCGGAGCGTCTTGGCCTTCTGGGGGTCGGAGAGTTTGGCGGCGTCCTCCTGCAAGGCTTTGCCGAGCAGCCGGAGCTGCCGCCGCGCATCCCCGGCGCGTTCGAGGCATTCGCAGAAGGCGGTCTCCAAGGCCCACCAGCGCACGTCGCAGGTGCGTTCGAGGAGGTTGCGGTCGATGGTGTTGATCTTGCCGTAGGCGACCGTGGCGAGGATCATCTTGTAGAACTCCTCCTTGGCCAGGTAGAACTGCCCGAACAGGTTCTTCGTCCCGACGAGCAGCTCGTCGCGGAAGGTCTCGACCCGGTTCATCAAATCCTTGATGGTGTCCTGCTCTTTGGCGGTCCGGCCGATGTCCACGGCGAGGCTCTTCCCGAGGTTGCAGACCGGCAGGATGACGTTGAGCTCGTTGACGATCCGCTCGTAGAATTCCCGGTGTTTGTGGGTTATCACCGGGTCGAAAATGGAAAACTTCTGGTCGTTCGCGTTGTTCGCAACCATGTCCATGGCTCCTAATCTTCAGTGTCTAGCTTCGGTGCGCTGAAGAGCAGGTTTTGTGCCATGATTTAGAATAGAGTGGCAATTCGCTTGTCCGCAAGGATATATGTCCGGCGTCGTGCCCGCATGGCCGGGCGGCGGCGGGGCGTTTTGACAAATTTGTGCCGCGTCCAGCTTCGCTCTTCGACAAAAATGTCGTGGCTGTTCCGCCTCGTTTTCCGGTCACATCGTGGCGGCGGACTTTGCATTTTCATGGTCGCGGGGGTAATTTTGTAGAAGTTCACGGCAGGCCGCGGAGGAGTTGCGATGACGGGGTTTTTGAACATCGAGGGCGTCACGAAACGCTATGGGGAGATCAAGGCCCTCGACGACGTCACGTTGGAGGTCTCCAAAGGGAAGATCTTCTCGCTGCTGGGGCCCAGCGGTTGCGGCAAGACGACGCTGCTGCGCATCTGCGCCGGTTTCGAGGACCCCGACGCCGGGCGCGTCATCCTCGACGGCAAGGACATCACCCATCTGCCCCCCAACCGCCGCCCCGTCAACACCGTGTTCCAAAACTACGCCCTCTTCCCGCACATGAGCGTCCGGGACAACATCGCCTTCGGCCCGCGCACCGCCGGGCGCGGCAAACGCGAGGTCGATAGCAAGGTCGACTACTATCTCGACCTCTCCCAGATGCGTTCCCACGCCGACAAGAAGCCCCGCGAGCTTAGCGGCGGCCAGCGTCAGCGCGTCGCCATCGCCAGAGCCCTGATCAACGAGCCCCAGCTGCTGTTGCTCGACGAGCCCCTCGCCGCCCTCGACCTCAAGCTGCGCCAGCGGATGTTGGTCGAACTCGACGACATCCATGACCGCACCGGCACCACCTTCCTTTTCGTCACCCATGACCAGGGCGAGGCCATGGGCCTCTCCGACACCGTCGCCGTCCTCAACCACGGCCGCGTCGAGCAGGTCGGCACCCCCTCCGAGATCTACGAGGCCCCCCGGACCGGCTTCGTCGCCGCCTTCATCGGCGACACCAACTTCCTCGACGGCGTGGTCGTCGGCAAGGTGGACGACGAGTATAGCCGCGTCCGGGTCGACAGCCTCGGCCGCGACGACCTCCTGGTCTTCAACGACCGCCCCCTCAGTTTGGGCGAGGAGATTTTTCTCAGCGTCCGCCCCGAGAAGATCGGCGTCTCCAGCCGTCCGCCCGCCCCCAACCCCAAGGTCACGGTCATGGTCGGAGAGGTCGAGGAAGTGATCTACCTGGGCTCTTTCACCAAGTTCTGGGTGCGCGTCGGCGCGCAGCGGCTCTCGGTCCAGAAACAGCACGACATCTTCATCCTGGAGGACAAGCCGCCGTCCTGGAACGACAAAGTCTGGCTGAGTTTGCACGCCGACTACGGCTACATCCTAGACAACTACCAGAAGGCCGACGAGGCGCTGCTGCCGCTCTCGGGCAAGGGCGCCGCCCCAGGCGGAGCCGTCCTATGAACCGCCGCCAACGCCGCGCCCTTGGCGAGACCGTGGTCTCCGGCCCGTCCTTCCTCTGGCTACTGGCTTTGTTCGCCATTCCGACGGCCGCGTTGCTCGTGACCTCGTTGCGTCCGGCGGACATCTACGGCGGGGTGGCGCCGGGCTGGACTTTCGCCAACTATCTGAAGCTCCTGTCTCCCGAGCGCCTGGGCGTGGTGTGGCGGACGGTGTGGATCAGCGCCGTGGCCACGATCATCTGCGTGACGGTGGCGGTGCCGGTGGCCTATCGGGTGGCGCTCTGCGGGCCGCGGCTGCGGCGATGGTTGTTGCTGCTGTTGATCGCGCCGTTCTGGACGAACTTCCTCATCCGGGTCTTTGCCTGGAAGATCGTGCTCGGCCCGGACGGCTGGTTCCGTCTGGCCTTGCTCAAACTGGGGATCATCGACCCGGGCACGATGCTCCTCTACAACAAGTACACCACGTTGATGGTGATCGTCTACACCTATTTGCCCTTCGCCATCATGCCGCTCTTCGCGGCGGTGGAGAAGTTCGACTTCTCGTTGTTGGAGGCGGCCCGGGATCTCGGGGCCGGGCGTTCCGGGGCGTTCTTCAAGGTCTTCGTTCCGGGGGTGTCCAAAGGCATCGCCGCCGCCGCGTTGATGGTCTTCATCCCGGCCCTGGGCTCCTACGTGATCCCGGACATGGTTGGTGGCGTCAACTCCCAGATGATCGGCAACCTCATCGCCGATTGCGTCTTCGTCGGGCGCGACATCCCCGCCGCCGCCGCCTGGGCCTCGCTGCTGGTCATGATGGTCGTCGGCTTCGTCGGGCTGCGCCTGACGCTGGTCACCTTGGGCGGCGTCAGCTTGAAGACCAGGGGGGCCGACCGATGAGGCACAACTCGCGGCTCACCTGGTACGCCACCGTCGGGACGTTGCTCTTCTTCTATCTGCCCATGCTGGTGGTGGTGCTCAACTCCTTCAACCCCTCGCGCTACGGGGGCAGTTGGGAGGGTGGCCTCACCTGCCGCTGGTACCTGGCGCTTTGCCATGACCACAACTTAGCGTCCGCGTTGTTCAACACCGCCGTCATCGGCGTGGGGGCCACGCTGGTCTCGGTGGTGCTTGGCACTCTCGCGGCTTTCGCTCTGCACCTCTTCCAGGACAAGCTCCAAGCGGCGCACGGGGCGATGGTTTACGCCTTGTTGGGCATGCCTGACATCCTCATCGGCATCAGTTTGCTGCTGCTTTTCCTCTCCATCGGCTTGCGGCTGGGGCTCTTCACGGTGTTCCTGGCGCATGTGACTTTCTGCGTCAGCTACGTGGCCATCACGGTGGGGGCCAGGCTGCAGAGCTTCGAGTTCTCCACCATCGAGGCCGCCCGCGACCTGGGCGCCGGTTGGCCGAGGGTGGTCCGCCGCGTCATCCTGCCTCAGATCGCCCCCGCCATGGTCGCCGGCGGGTTGCTGGCCTTCACCATCTCCATCGACGACTTCGTCATCACCTTCTTCGTCACCGGCCCGGCCTCCACCACTTTGCCGGTCTACCTCTACAGCCTGATGAAACATGGTTCCCCGGTGCTGATCAACGCCCTTTCGACCATCTTCCTGGTGGTCACTTTCGTCATAGTGACGCTCGTCAACAAACTCACGGAGAGAAAAGCATGAAGACCCTCGCCTGGCTGTGCTGCGCCGCCGCGCTCGCGCTGGTGGTCGGTTGCGGCAAACCGACCAAGAAGCTCTACGTCTACAACTGGTCCGACTACATGGCTCCCGAGGTGGTCGCCAAATTCGAGAAACAGTTCGACTGCAAGGTGGTCGTCGACTACTTCGACTCCAACGAGGCGATGTACGCCAAGCTCAAGGCCGGCGTCTCCGGTTATGACCTCATCTTCCCCTCCAGCTACATCGCCGCCGTTATGCGCGCCCAGGGCATGCTGCTCGAGCTCGACCACTCCAAACTCCCCAACCTCAAGCAGGTCATGCGCGAGTACACCGCCAAGACCGAGGACAAGGCCATGGCCTACTCCGTCCCCTACGCCGTCACGTTCACCGGCTTAGGCTACAAGCTCAAGGATATCAAGGACTTAAAGCCCTCCTGGGGCGTCTTCGGCGACGCCAAGCTCAAGGGCCACATGACCATGCTCAACGACATGCGCGAGGCCATCGGCGCCGCCTTGAAGTTCCAAGGCCACAGCTACAACAGCGTCGACGACCAGGAGCTCGAACAGGCCAAAACTTTGCTGCTCGCCTGGAAGGCCAACCTCGCCGCCTTCGCCGTCGACGAGGCCAAGGTGGGCCTCGCCGCCAGTGACTTCCTCGTCTCCCAAAGTTACAACGGCGACATCCTCCAGCTCGCCGCCGACAAGCCTTTCATCGCCTTCGCCACCCCCGCGGAGGGCACCGCCATGTCGGTCGACGTCATGGTCGTCGCCGCCCAGGCGAAAAACCCCGGGCTCGCCCACGACTTCATCAACTTCATCTACTCCCCCGACGTCTGCGCTGAGAACATGCGTTACATCTGCTACCTCACCCCCTGCCAGGCCGCGCTGGACAAGCTCGACAAATCCCTCCGCGACAACCCCGCTTTCATGCTTTCTCCCGCCCTCATGGCCAAAAGCGAGGTTATCCGCGACCTCGGCAAGGACAACGCCAAATATGTCAAGCTTTGGGACACCATCAAAACCAAGTGAGGCATGAGATGCGTAAACTAGCAAAAGAGGAGACCATCAACGTCGAGGCCGTCCTGGTCGCCGACAACATCGCTCTCCGCAACCTCGACCGCCACAGCATGATCGCCAGCTCGCCGCTGGCGCTCCGCCTTGGCGACGGCGTCGTGGTGGTCTTCCGCTACGGGGCGCTTGTCTTCTTCAACGCCCCCGACGAGGAGAAGGCCCGTTTCATCGACTCGCTCCGCCCGGACATGAAGAACCCCCACGCCAAGCCCGCCCGGGACGCCGTCGACATCCACGTCTCCAAGAAAGTCGACGAGGGGGCGGTGATCGCCAACCACCTCCATCTCCGCGACGTCACCTTGGAGAAGCTTTGCCTGGTCGCCGAGGTCCTCGCCCGGGACGTCGTGCTCGACCACTACGAGCGCGGCGTCGCCGCCGACTTCGACCGCGTCGAACCCCTAGCCGCCAGCCTCGCCCAGTTCGGGCGCCTCCCTTTGGAAGACCAAAACCTCAAGCGCCACCTCGGCAGCAACCTGCTCTTCCTCCACAACACCATCGGCCGCGCCGAGGTCATCGACAAGCCCGCCGCCCTCTGGGACCTCCCCGAGCTCGACCGCACCTTCGCCCGCCTTGAGGACGAGTACGAGCTGCGCGAGCGCTATTTCGCCCTCGAACGCAAAATCCAGGTCATCTCCCAGACCGCCCAGACCCTCCTCGGGCTCACCCAGAGCCGCCACGCCACCCGCCTCGAGTGGTACGTCATCATCCTCATCGCCGTCGAGATCTTCCTCAACGTCTACGACATCTTCCTCAAAAAGCTTTGGTTCGCCCCCCATTGACGCGGCATGAGTCCCGCGGCCGGTTCCATTTTCGCCAAGCGATGCTATATTCCCCTAAAACAGGAGCTGTGCAGATAGGATGGATGAACACCCGCTCGCGGAAGCGCTTACTCCTGGGGAACGCAAGGTTCTTGCCAGTATCGAAGCGTCGGGGAAATGGGATTGCCTTGTCCACGACCTTTCGTTAATGATCCCCTCTTTCATCGTCATGGGGCTGGGCGTCCGCTTCGACTCGGGGGTGACGACGTTCATCGGCATGGCCGTCTATGCGGTCTTCGCGTTGCGCGGCCCGCTCCATTACGTTAAATATATTCCAGTCATGAAATCGCTGGTGGGGAAATTGAAAGACGGGCATGCGGCCGCGTTGAAAACAGGCCGCGATGAAGCGACGTGCCGGACAAAAGTGGACGGAACGTAACCAAGGCCGTGAAGGAGTGCGATGGAGATACCACAATTCGAGGACGCCGCGCCGCCAGTTGGTGACTCCTCCAAAGCCTTGGAGGTTTCGCTGAACGAGACGGTTCGACTCGATCCACAGGCGACCTTGGTCGACGGAGCGGGGCGGATCGAGGAGCTCAACGAACTTTTCGACATCCATCGCCATGTGCCGACGGGGTATTTCACCGGGACGGAACGGCTCGCGGCCGGTGGCGCCGGTGTGGTTGTCCGCGGTCTGGACCCGAACCTCAAACGCACGGTGGCGATAAAGTTTCTGCGCCCGGAGTTCAAGGACAAACGGCCTTTCGTGGAGCGCTTCGTCCGCGAGGCGCGGACCACCTCGCAACTTGAGCACCCGAACATCATCCCTGTCCATGAGCTTGGCAGCATGGACAAGCATGGCGTCTACTACACCATGAAGCATGTCAGCGGGGTCACGCTCCAGAAAGTGTTGGAGGAGCTGCGGGACGGCAATCCCGACTACCTCATGAAATATACCCGCGGGCGGCTGCTGGAGGTCTTCATGGACGTCTGCAACGCCGCCGCTTTCGCCCATAGCAAAGGCGTGATCAACCGCGACCTCAAGCCAGAGAACATCCAGTTGGGGGACTTCGGCGAGGTGATGGTGTTGGACTGGGGGTTGGTCAAGCGTATCCAGGGCGACCCCGAGGCCCCGGCCCCGGACGCCGGCTTGTCGCTGACCGCCGAACCGGGGCTGACGGTGGACGGCTCGGTGAGCGGCACCCCGGCGTACATGTCCCCGGAGCAGGCCATGGGCATGCTGGAAGCGCTGGACGAGCGTAGCGACATCTATTGCCTGGGGGCGATCCTCTACCACATCCTGACTTATGCGGCGCCTTTCGACGGGAAGTCGATCAACGCGATCCTCGACCAGGTCATCAAGGGCGACTTCCCGCCGCCGCGCCGGAAAGTCCCGCGGTTCAAGATCCCGCCGGAGCTGGACGCCATCTGCCTCAAGGCGATGGCCAAGGAGAAGGCGGACCGCTACCAGACGGCGGGCGCGTTGCTCGCCGACGTCCGGCACTATCTCGACGGCTTCTCGGTCAGCGCGTTGCGCGACCCGCCCCCCGTCAAGGCTGTCAAGTGGTGCCGACGGCATCCGGTGGTGACCTCGACGGCGTTGCTGACCGTGCTGCTCTCGCTGTTGTGGCTCGGCGGAAGCGCGCTGGTCATGCGCATGGGCTACCGCGACATCAAGGCGGCGGCCGATAGCCACTACGAGCGGGGCAACGAGGAGCTGCGCTTGGCGGAGATCACTTTCCGCGAGCTCGACCGCATCCGCGCTGGCCGGGCGCTCAAGGAGAAGTCGGCCAGGGAGACGGAGCTGGAGCGGGACTTGCTGGCCACCCAGGTCAAGTTCGAGAACCATTTCGAGACCTCCATCATGTTTATGCTCGCCGCTCCGCCCATCCCCTCCAAAGGACGGCAACTGGCCGAGCGGATCAAGCAAATATCGCGCAAGCAGCTCGAGTACGATCTCATGACCGCCAATGTCGAGAGCATGTTGAAGCTGCTCGGCCAGCTTCAGGATTGGGCCGGGGCGTGTTCCCGCGAGGACCTCCCCGAGATCCAACGGATGATCGACTCCATCCAGGTGGCGCTGAAGGGCGACGGCTCGCTGTCCGTGTCCTCGCGCCCCTCCCAGTCCATGGTCACGCTCTGGACGTTCGAGGACGACGGCGGCGTGTCGCGCAAAGCCCGGCCGCGGGAGCTTGGCCGCACTCCGCTGGGGCCGATTAAGATCGCCAAGGGCTCCTATTGCCTGACCTTCAAGGCTCCGGGCCGTCCCGCCGTGGAACGCCCGGTCTTTGTCACCCACGGCGCGGCCGTGGACGTCAAGGTCGAGCTGCCCGACGCCATCCCCGCGGGCATTGTCTACGTGCCCGCCGGCACATTTCTTTCCGGCGGCGACAGCGTCCAGGACACCCGGTTGTACTCCGGCTTCGTGGAGGGCTTCTTCATCAAGGAGCGCGAGGTGACCTGTGGCGAGTATCTGGAGTTCTGGCGTTCCCTGGCAGACCCGGAGCTCCGGCGGCGTTACGGCGCGGCTCTCTGGCTCGACTCGAATGACCGCGTTTGCCGCAACGCCTGGGACGACGCCGGGAACTGCCTCAAGCCGGCCGCCGCCAACTTGCCGGTGGCCGGTCTGCCGCTGGAGGCCGCGGAGGCCTATTGCGTCTGGCTTGGCAAGCGCCTCGGGGTGACGGCGCGTCTGCCCACCGCCGCCGAATGGGAGAAGGCCGCGAGAGGCGTCGACGGGCGAAACTATGTCTGGGGCAACGCCTACAACCCCTCTTTCGCCTTCATCTACGAGAACGCCGCGGCCCGTAAACAGTTCGGTTTCTGGGCTCCGCCAGGTTCTTTTCCCGCCGATCGTAGCGTCTACGGAGCCATGGACATGGCCGGCAACGTCCGGGAGTGGACCTCGAGCAAGTTCCCCGGCGGCAGCCCCTTCCAGCAGATCAAAGGAGCCAGCTCCGCCACTTCGCGCCGTTTCCTCCATTGCGCCTTCTCCAGCGACACCCCCGTCATCCCCTCGGACGTTGGTTTCCGCTATGTTATTTTGCCGGAAAAGCAAGGCGGACATTGACACTCCGCCGCGACGAGGCTATAATTTAGGTATAACAGCTTAGTTTCAGGCGTGGCGGATCACAAAACGGGAGGAAGTTCCATGTCTTTGGCGCATTTTCGCTTCGGCGGCGGGGAGGTGAGGCGCAAGTCTTTCACCCTCATAGAAATGATGGGGGTCGTGGTGGTGGTGATGGTGCTCATCTCCATCATGGTGCCGGTCATCATGCAAGCGCGGCAACAGGGTAAGTTCTCCCGCTGGCTGGCCTTCAACAAAACCCTTACCCGCGACCCCGCCTGCGTCATCAATTTCAATTTTCAGGACGGCTACAAAACCGACCGTCTGACCAACAGCGCCGAGGGCTACGAGTTCGAGAAATCCGTCGCCAAGGACTATGATGGCATCGCCCACAACCCCGACTGGAGCGTCAACGGGCGTTGGCGCGGCAAGCGCGCCTTGCAGTTCAACGGCCTCGACACTTATGTGGACATCCCCTGCCAGGAATCCCTCAACTTCAACGAGGGCGACGACTTCACCATCCTCACCTGGGTGCGCTTCAACGACTTCAACAAATGGGACGTCCTCTTCGCCAAGGGTGACTGGAACGCCTGCTCCCAGTATGATCTCTACTTCGATGGCCTGTCCTCCGGCGGCACCGCCACGGGGCAGTTCTCCGGCGACGCCTTCAAGCAGACCGGCTGCTTCACCAATGTCGGCGTCGACGGCAAGAGCATCACCCTCGACCGCGACCACTGGTACCACCTCGCCCTGCGCTTCCAGAGCAGCGGAAAGAAGGACGCCAGCGGCAACTTCCTGCCCGGCGTCCTCGACTGCTTCGTCAACGGCGTCAAGGTCAAGAGCGGCGCCACCGCCTCCGACCCCGGCAAGCTCGCCACCTCCAGGAACCATCTGATTCTCGGAGCGGTGAACTGGACCGGGAACACCCCGCCCAACCCCGCCGTCACCCTGATGCGGGAGCATTTCAACGGACTCATGGACGAATTCGTCGTCTTCAAACGGTCGCTCACCGACTCCGAGGTCAGAGGGCATTACGACATGGGGCTGCAGTGAGCGTCTCAACTAGCATGGAGGGCATTGGCGATGGCATTCAATTTTGCTGAGATAATGGCGGACCGGCAGCGGCGGAGCCGTTTCCTCGTGTTCATAATGGTGGTGGCGAGCCTCCTGGGTCTAGGCTTCTTTTGGCTGACGGCCCCCAAGGATGTCCAGCCGGGGTTCAAGGCCAACATCGTTTGCCGCGACTGCGGGCACAAGGAGACGATCCGCCTGCGTTCCATCAAGGACGTGAGATGTCCCAAGTGCAAGAGCCGCAACTTGGGCTTCGCTTGGAAATGCCGGGGCTGCGACTTCGAGTTCCCCTTCATCAAACCGGAGTTCAAGACCGACGACAAGCGCAACGATTCCTGGGAGCTGGTGGAGAAGGTTTACGTCTGTCCCAACTGCGGCCAGCGCGACGTCTTCGCCATCCCCGTCAAGAAGGAATAGCCGCGGATTTTCACCACGAAGGACACGAAGGGCACGAAGTGATTTTTTTGATTTTAAAAATCTGGAAAGTCTTCGTGCCCTTCGTGTCCTTCGTGGTGGTCTATCTCAAGGTTCCCGTGGCGTGGCCGAAGACGTTGTGTCCGCCTTGGAGTAGCGGGAACGCCGTGTGGAAAGCCGCCGGGGCGTCCGAGGCGTCCTTGTCCGTCCGCAACAGGGCGAAATTGATGGTCTCGCCGGGTTGGGGGGGATTGCCCAACATGTGGTTCGGCAGCTCGGAGAAGGGGATCGCCACCTCGACCGTGTAGCCGCCTTCCGCCTCCGCCGCCTTGGTCTTCAGCCCGGCGATGTCGTGCTCCGGGCCATTGACGAACGTCCCCCACTTGTTGTTGACGTGGAGACCGTCGAAAACGACGTTGTCCCGTCCGACCACCACCTCCCAATAATCCTTCAGCCGTTTCGAGGGCATGACGAAGATCTCCATCGAGTCGCCGTCGTAGACCGGCTCGCAATTCCGCGGGGTCTGGTCGGGTAGGAACGCCCCCACGTAGAGGTTATCCTTGTCCCACATCATTTTCCAGATGGCGCCGTCGGCGGTTTTCGCCGGGGAGGCCAGGGGATATTCGCCATGCAGAGTCAAGGCCTTGTCCCAGGCGGGGTCGTCGAGTTTGCCGTCGAGGACCGGGGCGGCGGGGGCTCGCGGGATGTCGTAGGCGGGCGGGCGGGGGAACGGCCATTTCAGGCCGAGCTCGATCTCCGTCTTCAACTTCTCCAGGGTTTGCCTGGCCTCGGCGCGGTCGGTGTCGGAGCCGGGCCAATCGCCCCTGAGCAGGTTCATGGCGCGCCAGGCGCCGCGGTCGGCGATCTTGTTCAACGAGAAGCGCGCCGGGCTGTCCTGGGGCAGCTCGTAGAGCCCCTTGAAGAAGCCTAGCAAGGCGAGGTCGTCGGGGTTCCGGGGCGGGTTTGTGTTCTTGGCCTCCAAGGTCACCTTGACCGGGACGCCTTTCTTCGCTTGGAAGCGGGTGAAATACGGGTGGTGCATGTCGATCTTGACTTCCAGGACGCCGTTTTCCCGGCGGGTCTCGGGGATGTCGTAGTGCTGCCAGTTGTCGAGCTTGGCGGCCTTGGCTCCGGAGACTTGTACGTTCCGGATCCAATAGGCCGGGAGGCGGTTGCCGTCCGGCGTCCATTGGCCGCCCAAGGACAACGTGACCTGGCCGTCGGCGGCGGGGACGAACTCGAACGTGACCTTCCGCCACTCCGGGCTCAAGTTCTTGGAACCGAAGAGCAGGGTTCTCGCCGATTGTTCCGGCTTGTCCTTGAGCCAATGGGGACGTTCAAAACCACCCGCCAAGCCCTCCAATGGCATGGAGCCTTCCGCCGTGGCGCGGAGCTCCGTGGGCGGGGCGTCGGCCAGCAGCAGGTCGCGCCATGACCACGGGTTGAGGTAGGGGCTGGCGTAGGGGTTGACGTTGAGTTGGTAATGCAGCTCACGGCCCGGCCCGGCGTTGTCGGAGTTGTTCACCATGACGGAGAAGCCCAGCGTGGCGCCGGACTCCAGCTTTGTCCGGGTGAACTCGGCGGCGGGGAAGTAGACCTCGTAGAAGGTGCTGCCGCCCTGGCGTTTGACGGCCACTTGCACGTTGTCGGCGACGCCCAGTTTCTGGCCGTCCGGCGCCAGCTCGCGCCAGGCCATGGGACTGCCTTTGACCAGCCCGACCTGGTAGACCAGATCGTTGCCGTCGTAGGCCTGCGACTTGTTGTCGAGCTGGTCGAAGTAGACCTGCAAACTGTCGCGCAAGTACATCGAGCCTTCCTGGTCGGGCGCCAGGAAGTCGGCTTCGTCGACTTTCACGGCCAAGGCCAAGCCTTTCTTCTCCCAGCGCCAGGCGTAGGTGGCGGAACAGGGCTTCGCCGGCTTGTCCTCGCCCAGCGGGGACAGCTTGTACCAGACGGCGTCCTTGTCCCAATCGGAGAGGTCGGCGTCGACCATGATCGGCTTGGCGGCCTTTAGCGCCAAGAACGGGTGGAAGGCGAACGTGGACACGCTGTCTGGCTTGCCCGCGAGGACCAGCTTGGCCTGGAAATCGAGCTGACCGCCGAGATGGTGGATAGTAGCGAAACGGAACGTCCCGACGAAGGTGGTTCCGGGTGCGAGGTCTTTGAATTCAAAGCTGTCGCGCTCGGGTGTCCAGTTTTTCGGCCAGGAGGTCAACGAGAGTTTGCCGGATACCGGAACGGCCTCGGTGTTGGTGAAACGCAGCGTCAGGTCGCCGTCGGCGCTCAGGGAACGTTGCAACCCGCCACTGAGCTCCTTGGCCATTTCCCGGAGGGCGTTGCTTTCCAAGCGGCGTTCGGCCTGGGTATATTCGCCCTTGGCGAAGAACTCATTGGCTGCGGCGACAATCGCCTGTCCCGCCGGATGCGGCGAGCCATAGATCTTCTGGTACAGCGCCAGCTTCCGCTCCCCTTCGGACAAGATGGCGGCGAGACGTTCCTGTTCCGCCGCCGGGATTTCCTGGACGAACCCGGAGATCACCACCGGCTCCGGGCATTTGCGCACCAAGACCTCGAAGCCCTTCAACTCCCGCGCGAAAGGCGCGCCGTTGAGCGAGAAGGACACCTTCACCGGATAGCAGGCCTTGTTGACCAAGTAGAACCAATGGGCCTTGTCCGAGTTGTGGACGCGTAGCGTCACCGGATCGTTCGTCCCCGGCGCCTTCGCGAAGGGGAGTTGCGGGATGCTCAGATACGCTTGGTAAAACTTCTGGTAATCGGCGTAGTCGCCGTTCTCGGGGCAGCCCCACCACCCATGTTCGATAAACTGCGGGTCAAGCTCGGCCAAGACCCAGGCCATGTTCTCCAGGACGTAGCGGTTGTCGGGCTGGGGGGTGCTGTAGTGGGCCGCTTTGTTGTCGTTGTAAACGCAAATGCCAAGGGGCCACCAGAAGGACTTGATCCGCTGGTTCTGGGAGTCCCAGCGTTCGAGGTTGGCGTGCTGCTGCACCAAGACGGCGGGGAACTTGTCGTCCTTGAAAAGCGCAGCGAACTCCGGGGAGAAGGCGTAGTAGCGTTCCGTGTCGTGGCCGTGGATCTCCATGTTGGGCTCAAGCGTGGGGGTCACGATCAACCCCTCGACCTGGCTGAGCAGCGCGAGGTCGATACCCCGTTCCCGGTAGGCGTCGTTGAGCGACGAGCTGGCCTTCCCGGCCGCGAGCTCGTTCATGACGGCGTTGTCTTTGGGGTGCGTCTCCACCCGGGTCACGAGCTTCTTGCCGTCGAGCTCTCGCAGCAAGCGGACGTAAAAGTCGCGGATTTTTCCGCAACGCCAAGAGATCCACTTGTCCCAGGCGTTGGCCTTGAGCCAGGCGTGGCGTTTCGAGAAGCGGGCCGGGCCGTCTCCCGGGACGGCGACGCCGGTCTCCTTCTCGAAGAGGTGGACGGTGTAGTCGGAGTAGCCGCCATCGTCGAAGGCGACCTGCCAGGGACTGATGTTGTTGATGCCCTGGAACTGCTGGTAACGTCCGAACTTCTCGCGGTAGAGCCGGAAGATCTTGAGGTAGGCGGCCTGGACTTTCGGGTGCAGCGGGTTGAGGCCCCTGGCCAAAGTGTCCTGCCCGGTGAACTCCTCGATGGCGTCGTCGCCCTTGGCTTGCGCCTCCTCGAAATTGGCGGAGAAGGCGTCCGCGCCGATGACCAGCCCCAATGCCTTGTCCTTGGTTACGCGGTGGTTGAGCTCGATGTAGAAGGGGATGCCCTCGCGGTCGAAGACCGTGGCGAGGAGGTCGGCGTAGCCGGGGACGCGGCTGGTCAAGCCCCACATCTCGTCGGCTGGCAACGCGTAATTCAACGTCCCGCTGTTGTCTCCGCCGTAGGCGAATAGCTCGAACGACCAAGAGTTGCGGCCGACGAAGCGAAAATACTCGACCATCCGCTCGGCCTTCGTCTTCCAGAAAGCGAAGTCGCTCGCCGGATAGCATTCCGGCCGGTTGAACCAGTTGCTCGCCTCCATCGAGGGGTCTTCGTTCCAGATGTCAATGGTTCGCGGCGGCAGTCCGTCGGGGTAGTTCAGCTCCAGTTTTGGCAGGGGGCCGTCATTTTCGTAGAGGCGAATTTTGCTGGCGGCGGCCCTGCCGTCGCCGGGGAACGACCAGAGGGCCACCAACAGTTCCGGAGTGTCGGGCCAGAGGAGGAGGCGTTTCGTCTGCATTTGGTTGGTGAGGGGATGGAAACCGCCGGTGAGCACCCCGATGTTGTCGAGGTTCCCGCCGGTGTAGACGCGCGGGTAGGGCCGGTCGCAGCGGGGATAGGCGACGAAGGAGAATATGCGGTCGGCGTCGTCGGGGTATTCGATCTCCAGCCAATGTGGTTTGCCCTGGTTCTTCACCTCAAGACGGTAGGCGAAACCGGAGCCGGGCCTGAGCAGCGTGGTCTCGCGGTAATTCCCGGCGGGGGACTTCACCACATGGCAGGAGCCGTCGTCGCGGTATTTGCTTTCGGGATAGTCCTGGGCGCAGTCGATCTCCTCCAACAGCTTCATTTTCACTTCGCCCGTCGAGGAACTGGGCATGGCGGCGGTGACGCTCTCCGGGGCGATGGCGGTGATGACGCTGGTCCGCTGCCGCAGTCCGTCGACGCTGAACTGTATCTGATACTCGCCGGGGGCGGGGGGCGTGAACTCCAGTCTCTCCAGCACGGTCTCGTTGGCTTTCACGGCGATGGCGAAGGAACATTCCTTGAGCGTCTTCCCCGCGCTGTCGACGATGGTGGCGTTGAAGTCTTTTTTGACATCGTCGCCGGTGGTGTTGACGAAGCGGACGCGGAAATACTCCCCGGCCTTCCCGGCGACTCCGGCGTGGTCCAGCATGGCAACGGCGACGGGGAAAACCTCGGCGTGAAGCTGAAGGATTTCTGAGTCTGCCAAGGCGCGGTCGAAAACCTTGACTTCGTCCACGGTCCCGTCCATGCCGAGCTGGGCGCCCGTCGCCGAGCCGACGCCAAGCGTCTTGGACAGCGGCGCCGCGAGGTATTTGCCGGAGTTGGTGGGCAGTCCGTCCAGGTAGTGCTTCCGTTCCTGTTTCCGGGAGTCCCAGGTCATGGCGAAGTGGCGCCAGTCGCCCGCCAGGACTTTGTTGGTGAAATGGCCGGCAGGTTCCAATGACAAGGTGAAGGGATTCAAGGCGGGGCTGGCGGAGAATAACGTGTGTATCCATTTCTTCCAGCCTGGTTCGCCGGGTACCGGGCGGTCGGCGAACGTCCCGGAGCCCACCGGGGTCCAGTTGAGCTTCACCCACAACGAGATCGTCCCCTTGTCGGCCGAGATGTTGCCCGCCGCCGGGTAGTCGAGGACTCCGTCGATTGGAACCATGGCGCCCTGTCCCTTGACGCCCGGGACAAGCTGGATGCGCTCGGCCTTGACGGGGGTGCCGAGGCCGTTGTCGAAATCGGCGTGGAAGAGCTCCGCGGCGGTGGCCTCCAGCGCCGTGGCGAGGAGCCAGAGCGCTCCCACGCTGGCGGCGAAAGTTCTTGTGGTTTCCTTCATCGTCCTTTTGCCTTCCCGTTTATTTGGTGATTTTGTAGAAATAGCGTGATGGGGTGGCCATGAGCTCCGTCCTGGGTTTCCAGGCGACATGGCAGTCGACCCAGAGGAGATTAATCCCTTTACTGTGGCGGGTGCCCACCGCCAAAGCTCCAAGCCCGTTGTAGTTTGGAGACATGAGGAACGCATAGACGGAATCACCGCTGGGCCAGTCGACGGTGTCTCCGGCGGCGATGGTGTCGCCGGGCAACTGGACTTGCCTAAGCCGTACGCGCGACACGGCCTGCACCCCCATGTATTCGGCATTCCACCCATAGCCACCCTCGTAATAGCTGATGGAGAATGTCAAGTTGGCGTTCGGGCATTTGAATACGCCCTTGTGATATAGCGCGTCTGTGGCGCTGCCGGACAACCCCAGATAGGAGCCGATTTCCCAACGCCATTGAATCGGAATCCCGCTGGAGGTGTGGGATACCGGAAACCATTCACTGTAATCGCCCAAGTAGCTGGCGACGGCGATGCCCTGCTGTTTCAGATTGTTGGCGCAGGCGATCCGTTGCCCGGCCTCCCGCGCCTTCCCCAGGGCGGGTAACAACAGGGCCGACAGTATGGCGATCACCGCGACGATAACCAGGAGCTCGACGAGCGTGAAAATCCTGATTGTCCTAATTCTATTCATTGCCATGTGCCTCCTGTTTTGGATGAAAAGTTACTATACGGCGTTCCGCGGCTTATGTCACTCGAAATTCTTGAGCAGCTCCTCGGCGAAAAGCCGATGGCCTCGGGCGTCGGGGTGGTTGTTGGCGTTTTTCAGGTAGACCATGAAGGGGACGCCCTCGTTCTCCAGGTGCGCCCAGCGGGATGAGGCGTCGGCCAAGGCGAGCTTGTGCTCTTTGGTGAAAGCCTTGAGCGCCAGCACGTAGGGACGCAGGTTTTGATCGACGGGCGGCTTGGCGTAGAGTTGGGGGTTGGTGAAGTGTGGGGTGATCAAGAGCAGCTCCGCCCCAAGCTTTTGGGCCCGCTCCAGGATCTCGCCGTAATTCTTGGCGACTTGGGCGGCGTTCAGGCCGGCGTCGTTGACGAATTCCAAGGTGATCAAGTCCGGCTTCGCTTGGACGACGTCCTCCCAACGGCAGGAGTCGGCCAGCTCCGGCTTGCCCAAGTAGGGGGACTTGTCGGGATGGAGCCAGTTGGAGGAGTTGGAACTGCCTCTGGCCACCACTTTTACCTGGAGGTCGGCCTGGGGGAATTTCGCTTTCAACAGGCGTTCGAAGACCTGGGTATAGGCGTCGTCGTGGTTGACGTCGCTACCGAAGGTGACGCTGTCGCCCCAGCAGACGATTTTAACTGGCTGGCCCGCCTTGATCTTCGCCATGGTTTTGGGGATCATGCCCGCGGTGGTGTCGGTCTTGGCGGCCGCGGCGTCCTCCAACACGGGGAAACGCTTGGCGCCCGAGCCGTCGACCAGGAAGCTCGCCACCCGGACCGACCCGGCGGGCAAACGCGGGAAGGCCGGGCTGACGGGCGCGCTTTCCCCTTTGAGGCAGATCTCCTTGCCGTCGGCGCCCCGCGCCACGGAGTCCAGGCGTTCCAGGTGGCATTTGAACTCCACCTCCAGAGCGTCCCCCGCCTTCGCCATGGCGCCGGCGCCGATCCGCCCCCAATGGTAATCGACGCGGTAGTCCTCGCCCTCCACGAGGGGGACGCCCGCCTTCTTTACCTTCAGGCTGCCGGGGACCAGCGCGTCCAGGCGGAACGCCGGGATGCCGGCCAGGGGAGTCAAGGCCGTCCCGCCTTGGCTCCACCAGATCCACGGGCCGCCGTCGGCGGGAAGCTTGCCGTCGGCCAACTTGACGGTTTTTCCTGTGACGGCAAGTTGTTCGGCGGGCGCCGGAACGAAGTCCGCCGCCGCCAGCGAGCTTCCGAGCGCCAAGAGGAGTGACACCGTATTGAGTTTCATCGGGCGTTTCCTTTCGCGTTGGACGCCGTTTGCAGGCAGAAAGTTGTGAACGGGGGTAGGGCGAGGGGGCCGGAGAACGTCTCGCCCGTCTCCACGTCCCGCCAGCGTTCCGGGCCAAGCTCGACGGAGCGCTCGGACGCGGCGAAATTCATGAGGAAAAGGATGTCGCCGCGGCGTTTGGCGATGACCCCTTCCGGCAGGACGAACGTGGTCGCGAACGGAACTTTCGCCTCCGCCGCCACCTTCGCGTGGAACTGCCTCAAGAATTTGTCCTCGACCTTGGCCGCGAGGTAATAGACTTTGCCTTTCCCGAACTTGTTGACGGTCAGGGCCGGGAGCCCCTGGTAGAAGTCGGAGCCATAGGTGGCGAGCGTCTCGGCGCCCTCCGTCCTGACCACCTCGCAGTAGGTCTTGACGGCGAACGCGCCTTCGATCCCGAGCGGGTTGCGTTCCACCATGTTCAAGGTGTTGGCGTCCTCGTCGTAGAGGGTGTCGATCTCCTCGGCCCGTAGCCCGGCGAGTTTGCGCAACGGCCCCGGCGCGCCGCCCAGATAACAGAGGTCGTTCCCGTCGACGATCCCGCTCCAGTAGGTGAGCACGAGCGTCCCACCGGCGGCCACGAAACGCTCCAGGCGTTCCGCCACGCCCTCCCTGACCATGTACAAGGTCGGCGCCACGATCAGCTTGTAGGGCTCGAAAGGCATGTCCGCCGAGATCACGTCCGTCGCCACCCCTAGCTCGAAGAACGCCTTGTGCTGCGGGTGGACGAAATCCATCCAGTAGTTCTTGTGGCTGGAGTCCAGGCACGCCGAAGCCTCCAGCGCCCACTGGGTCTCCCAGTCGTAGACGACGGCGGCCTCGGCCTTGACCAACGTCCCGGCGACCTCCTGGAGCTTGGCGAGCGTCCCGCCCAGTTCCGCCACCTCGCGGAACGTCCGGGTGTCGTCGCCGCCGTCGTGCCCGACGACGGCGCCGTGGAACTTCTCGACGCCGCCGCGGCTTTTCCGCCATTGGAAGTACATCACGCCGTCGGAGCCGGAGGCTACGGCGAGCAAGCTGGCCGTGCGGTGCATGCCGGGACGCTTGAGCTTTTGCGCCGGACTGCAATGGACGCTGGGCGTCGACTCCATCATCAGGAAGGGTCTGCCGGGTTTGACCGAGCGCATGAGGTCGTGGTTGAGCGCCTGGTGCTCGGCGCTCTCGATGTTGCCGCTGGGGGAATGGAAGCCGGGGTAGCTGTCCCAGGAGGCGATGTCGAGGCAGGCGGCGACGGCCTGGGTGTTGAGGCCGTTGGCGGGGGAGTTGGTGGTGGTGGGCACATGCGGGGAGAATTCCCGGAGCGGGGCCAGCTCGTTCGCCACGAAGCCACAAGCTTGATGGGTGACGAAGCGGCGCCAATCTAGCTTGATCCCGTGGGCCGTGTGGGCGCGCGTCGGCGAGCTGATTTGCTCCCAGGAATCGTAGAGGTTGCCGGAGAAGGCGGTCCACCAGGCCTTGTTGAGGGCGTCGAGCGAGCCGTGGCGTTCCTTGAGGAATTCCCGGAAGGCCGCTTGGCACAGTTCGCAGTGGCATTCCCCGGCGTACTCGTTGGACACATGCCAGAGGACCAATGCCTCGCGGTGGCCGTAGCGTTTGGCCAGCTCGGTGTTGATCCGCCGGACTTTGTCGCGGTAAATGGGTGAAGTCCAGCAGTAGTTGCTCCGCACGGGGAAATCGAGGCGGCGGCCGTTGGCGTCGACCCGCCGGATCTCCGGGTATTGCGTGGCCATCCAGGGCGGTGGGGCGATGCTGGGCGTGGCGAGGTCGATATACAGACCGTTCGCCTCGAAGGCGTCGAACACCCGGTCGAGCCAGCCGAACTCGAAGCCCCCTTCCCGCGGCTCCAGCGCCGCCCAGGAGAAAATCCCGACGCTCAAGACATTGCACTTCGCCTGCTTCATCAGGCGGATGTCCGCCTCCAAGATGTCGGGACGGTCGAGCCACTGGTCGGGGTTGTAGTCGCCGCCGTGCCAGAGGCCTGGGAGTTTGGGATTGACGGGGTTGTTGTTCATTTGCGTGATGGCCCTTTTCAGTTTGTGATGGTCCATTCGACGTCGGCCGTCCCTCCGAAGCGGGCTGTGCGGCCCAGGACTTGGACGCTGCAATCTTTAAGGAGGAAATTGCCAATGCCGCGATGGTCGACGTAGGGGCCGCAAGCGCCGCTGTTGGGCCAGACGCCGTTGGCTCGGTAGATATCGACGTAACCGCCGAAGTCGGGGCAGGCATAGACACCCCAGAAAAAAGCCTGAGGCCCCTCCACGAGGATGGGCGAGTTTTCGTTGATCAAGGAGAAGCGGCGGCTCTTCGACCAGTCGCCGCCCAAAAGCCAACCACCGCCTTGTTTGCTGAGGTCGCAGCAGGAAAAAGTGAGGGCGTAGGAAATTTTATACCGCGTGCAGCCGGGCACGAGTTTGGCGGCGGGGCAGAGGTAGAGCCCTTTGATGCTAGACTGGATGGTGGAGTTGACGCTCGCGACGTGGGCGCTGGTGATGTAGGCTCCGGCGAGGACATCGGCCAAGTCGTGGCCGCCCACGACCGGGCCGTAGCCGTTATAGTCGTCTACATAGTACATGATCTGCTGGCCGACTTGCCGCATGTTGCCGGCGCAGCCAATCCGCAACGCCATGGCCTTGGCCTTGCTCAGGGCCGGCAGCAGCAAACTCGCCAAAATGCCGATGATCGCGATCACGACCAGGAGCTCGACGAGCGTGAAAATCCTCCGCCCCGCGTTGCGTTTCATGTCCTGTCCCTTCCGTTTATGAGCCTGAGCGCCGCCGCTCCGTTCGCCGGGAGCGACTGCTTCATCTGTTCCGGTTTCTCGCCCCAAAGGGTTTCTGAGACGCGCCAGCCGTCTTTCAACGACAACGCGAAGACCTCCGCTTTGGACGAGTAGTTGATCAGCATCGCGGTCCGGGAGCCGTCGGCCTCATGGTGCTCCGTGATCCCCAACGTCGGGGATGTCTTGGCGAGGGCGCGGCCGGACATCGCCCGCTCGGCGACACGCCGGTAGAGACGCCACCAGGAGCTGTCGAAGCCGCCCGGCTTGACCACCAACGCCGTCTCCAACGAGACGGAGAGGAAATGCACCGTCCCTTTCCCCAGCTTGAAGGAGGAGAAACAAGGGTTGCCGTCGGTCTCGCGGCCATGGACTTCCGCCCCGACCACCTCCAGCTCCAGGCGGACGGACGCGGCGCAACGGAACGCCCCCTCCATGAAGTCGAAGGCCAGCTCCGCCTCATGGCTCCGGATGGAACGGCGCGACACCCGCAAACCGATGATTTCCTCGAAGGGGGAGAGCATCGGGTCGGCGATGGACAGGTAAAGCTCTGAACCGTTGTTGACGGCCTCCAGCAGCCCAAGCCACTGCGAGCGCGTCGGCGAATGGCCGCCCGTCAATGAGGGCAACAAGTAGAGCGGCGAGGGTTTCAGCGGCTGGTTCGCTTTCTGGAACTCCAGGTCGAAGCCCGCCTGTTTGGCGAGGATGAAACTGGCGTAGGCCACGCCCCAGTTGTCCTGGCAATCCGTGAGCACGCAGACGGCCTCCGTCGAGCGCGGCGGCAGATGGGGCAACCGGGCGTTGAACTCCCGGAACTCCTTGAACGCCGCGGCCACCGGTTTGGGAGAACGGTCCTTGTGGAAGATACCCAGCTCGCGTTCGCAGGCGTTCCAGTCGTAGGGGGTGTTCGTCAGGTGGTCCTGGTCGTAGGCGCACCACCAGATGAAGGAATGGCAGTCGTGGGCGAGCGACGACATCAAGCTCATGCGGACGTAGTTGGCGGCGATTTCCCTGGAACCGAACATCGGGCCCAACGTGCCGATCTCCTCGACCAGGCAAGGCTTGCCGCCGACGTCGGCGTAGAGCCGCGACTCGGCGGTGGCGTGGAGCCCCCCGCGCATCCCGTCGACCGGGTCGAGCTGGCAATGCGGGGTGAAAAGCGGGTAGGGATGGGTGGTGAGCGCGTCGCAGATCTCCCCCTGGTCCTCGATGAGCCAGGGCTGCTTGTAGGCCTGCACGCTGTGCATCCCGGAGAGCAGCGGGCGGGTCGGGTCGGACGCGCGGATGGCGTCGCCGACGCTGGCGGCCCAGAGGTAGGCCTCGTCCGCGTTTTTGACGCCGCCCATGCAGTTGCACTCGTTGCCGAACTCCCAGGCGGTGATGGCCGGATGGCTCTTAAAATGCTTCACGAACGCCTTGACGAACTTGATCTCCCATTTGATGGGGAAAGGGTCGGCCAGGACGTTGAGGTTCTCGAAGGCCGGCGGCACGTAGAGGCGCCCGCTCATCCAGCCGGTGAGCAAGCTGGCGATGACGGTCAAGCCGTGGCGCGCCGCCTCGTCGAGCACGAAGGCGAAGCGCTCCATCATGACGGGGTCGATCCCGGCTTTACCGAGCTCGTCATGGCCCAGGGGAGCCTCGCCACAGCGCAGCTCCTGACGGTGGCCGCAGCCGCCGAAGTGCATCTTCAAGGGCTGGAAATCGGGCCAGAGGGGGAAGATGCGCACGACTTGCAGCCCGGCGTCGGTGGAGAGTTGTTTGAAGTCGGCGGCGACGACCTCCGGACGCCAGTCGCTCCACATCCGCGTCCCGGCGTGGCTGGCCCAGTAGTTGCACCCGACGCTGAAAGTCCCTTCGGCCAATAAATCGATTTTGTCCATTTGTGATATCCTATAGTTGGTTATTATAAATAGCGGCGCCCAGCGTTAGGCTGGCCGTCTCCAGGCGCGGAAGCCTGGCCGCCGGAGGCAAAGCGGCGAAGCCGCCTGGCTGAAAACCTTTCGCCTGCGGCGACCGCCTCTGTCGCCGGCGGGGGCGACCAGGTCTTCGACCTGGACCCGATTGGATGCTTCGCATCGGTTTTTATTATTCAACATCTTATCGACTCTCGCTCGATGAGCTGGTTCTCCAACATGATTTGAAAAGGTTCCGGCCGCGGTTTCCCCGCCAACTCCATGAGCAGCTCGACGGTCTTGGCCGCCAGCGCCTCCAGATTCTGGTCGATGGTGCTGTGGGGCGGGGAGAGGTAGCGCGACTGCCGCGGATCCTCGTAGGAGATGACGGAAAGGTCCTCCGGGATTTTCTTGCCTAGCAGTTCCAGCGCCCGGCAGGTGGGCAAGGCCAGACCCTCGCAGGCGACGACCAAGGCGTCGGCTCCCTGGGCAAGGACCCAGGCGACGCTCTCGAAAAGGTCTTCCGCGTCCCCGACAACCCGGAAGAGCCTTTGGCGAGCGTCCGGAACCGCCTCGCGGTAACCCCGGAGGCGTTCCAGGCCGCCCCAGTTGTCCGAGCCGGTGGTGAACATGGCGACGCGGCGGCAGCCCCGCGAGCGCAGGTGCTCCACCGCCAGCCTCGCGCCTTGGGCGTGGTCGACGCAGACGGCGGGTAGGCCGGGGATGACGCTGTTCACGGTGAGCAGCGGCACTTGCGACACGGACTGGAGTTTCGCCGCCATTGCCGGGGCGTAGGAGATGGACACCGCCGCCTTGACGAAGTGCTCGAAGGCCAGGTCGGAGCGCTGGATGTCCTCGATCTCGATGCCGTAGCCTTGTTCGGCGATCCGCCGGGTCAGGGCGGAGAAGAGCGCGCTGTCGTAGCTGCCGGTGAGGGTGGCGAGGTTGTTCACCAAGATGGCGATGCGGTCGCCCACCGCCGCCGCCGCCGGACGGTAGCCCAACGCTTTCGCCGCCTCCAGTATCCTCTCCCGGACCTCCGGAGCGACCCGGGCGGAGTTGGTGAACGTCCGCGACACCGTCCCCGGCGACACCCCCGCCCTTCGCGCCACATCCCGCAACGTGACTTTTTTAGCGTCCATATCCTCCACCGACGATGAATCTATTTAATGAAACATGAAACTGTTTCATTGATTATAACGGCGAACACCTATTTTGTCAAGACCCGGATGCGCTAGCGAACGAGGAAATGCGGCGTAGGCATTTCCTGAGTGGGAAACCGGAAAGCGGACAAGAGGAGACGAAATTCCCGGAGCGGGGGTCGCTCCGGACACTTCCTCCCCCCTAACTCCGCATGCGCTATTCGTTGAGCTCGAGGGTGACCAGCTCGGCCTTGACGCTTTTTATCAGGTTGAGCTTGCGGGTGAGCTCCTGGTGCTTCTCCTCGTCGCCGACCAGCTCCAGGAAGAGCAGGCCCTTCTCCGAGCAGCTGGGCATGACGGCGTCATGGATGCCCAGGCGGGTTTTGATCAGACAACCCCAGCCGGTCAGGGTTTTCTGGACGTTGACGGCGGCGTCCTCGCGGTGTCCGACCAGCACTAGCAGCACGTTTTTCTTCATTTCTCACCCCTTGCCTTGGTTTTTAGTGTCGCATGGCTCGAATTAAGCCCCGCCAAGGAATATATTATCCCGTTTCCACAATCAGGACAAGCGAGGCTTCGACAAAATGATCAACACGCCGAAAGGCATGAGGTTGCAGATAGGCATCTTCGGGCGCAGGAACGTGGGCAAGTCGTCCTTGCTCAACGCCGTCGCCAGGCAGAGCGTGTCCATCACTTCCGACGTGGCCGGGACCACCACCGACCCGGTCGAGAAGGCCATGGAGATGCTGCCGCTCGGGCCGGTGTTGTTCATCGACACCGCCGGGATCGACGACGAGGGCGCGCTCGGCGCCGCCCGCGTCGGCAAGAGCCGCAAGGTCATGGAGCGCGCCGATGTCGCCATCGTCGTGGCGGCCGGCTCCTGGAGCTCCTTTGAGGAGGAGCTCGTCCGCGAGTTCGAGGTCTTGAAGGTCCCGGTGATCGTCGCCTTCAACAAGTCCGACCTCGCCGCGCCGCCGGAGGGCGTCGTGGAGGCCCTGGCCGCCCGGAAGCTGGCCCACGTCAAGGTCTCCGCCCTGACCGGGGAGGGGATCCACGAGATCCGCGAGGCGCTGATCCGCGTCGCCCCCGAGGAGTTCGTCGCCTCCGGGACGATCGTCGGCGATTTGTTGCCGCCCGGAGGTTTGGCCGCGTTGGTCGTGCCCATCGACATGGAGGCGCCCAAAGGCCGCTTGATCCTCCCTCAAGTGCAGACCATCCGCGACGCCCTCGACAACGACGCCTATTGCCTGGTGGTCAAGGAGCGGGAGTTGCGCGACGCCCTCGACCGCCTCAAGACCCCGCCCGACCTCGTCGTGACCGACTCGCAGGCCTTCCTGAAGGTGGCGGGCGACACCCCCGACTCGGTGCCGCTGACCTCGTTCTCCATCCTCTTCGCCCGGTTGAAGGGCGACTTGAACGTCCTGGTTGAGGGCGCCATCTCCATCGGCTCGCTGCGCCCCGGCGACCGGGTGCTGGTGGCGGAGGCCTGCGCCCACCACCCCATCGGCGAGGACATCGGCCGGGTGAAGATCCCGCGTTGGCTGACCCAGTACGTCGGCGGCGAGCTGAAGTTCGAACACCTGCAAGGGCAGGACTTCCCGGAGGATCTCTCCCCTTACAAATTGATAGTCCATTGCGGCGGTTGCACTTTCAACCGCCGCCAGATGTTGTACCGCCTGCTCAAATGCCGGGAGGCGGGCGTGCCGATCACCAACTACGGGCTGGCCATCGCGTTTTCGCTGGGCATCCTGGAGCGCGCCTTGGGACCGTTCCCGGGGGCGTTGGAAATCTACAGGGAAAAATGTCGATGAGTTTCAGCGTCCTGAAGAAAGTGGAGGGCGGCCATGCCCGGCGCGGTGTGTTGCGGACCGCCCATGGCGAGGTTCAGACCCCGGTGTTCATGCCGGTCGGCACCCGGGCGACGGTCAAGACCATGACCCCCCACGAGCTGGTCGACTTGGGGGCCGAGATCATTTTGGGCAACACCTACCATCTTTGTCTGCGCCCCGGCTCGGGCCTGATCGCCAAGGCGGGCGGATTGCATAAGTTCTCCTCTTGGAAGGGCTCCATGCTCACCGACAGCGGCGGCTATCAGGTCTTCAGTCTGGCCTCGTTGCGCAAGATCCGCCCCGACGGGGTGGAGTTCGCCTCCCATATCGACGGCACGCGGCTTTTCCTCGGGCCGAAGGAGTCCATCAAAATCCAGCGCGAGCTGGGGTCGGACATCGCCATGGCTTTCGACGAATGCACCCCCTACCCCTGTTCCCACCAGGACGCCGAGAAGTCCTTGAACGTCACCCTCCGTTGGGAGGCGACGTCGCGGGAGCAGCCGCTGGCGGAGGGGCAGCAGCTCTTCGGCATCGTCCAGGGCTCGACCTATGAAGATTTGCGGCGGCGTTCCGCCGCCGAGCTGGTCAAGCTGGGCTTCGACGGCTACGCCATCGGCGGGCTGAGCGTGGGCGAGCCGGAGGCCATGATGATGGAATGTCTGGACTGGACGCTGCCCTGTCTGCCGGAGGACAAGCCCCGTTATTTGATGGGGGTTGGCACGCCACGCCAGATCGTGATGGCGGTGGGCAAGGGCGTGGACATGTTCGACTGCGTGATCCCGACCCGGCTGGCGCGGCACGGCTCGGCCTACGTGGGGCGTGGCGAGACCGTCCATATCAAGGCGGGGCGCTACTCCGAGGACTTCGGACCGGTCGAGGAAGGCTGCTCCTGCTACACCTGCCGTAATTTCAGCCGCGCCTACATCCGGCATCTCTTCAACGTGGGGGAGATTCTGGCGATGCGGTTGCTGACCATCCATAACTTGCATTATTATCTCGGCCTGGCGCGGCGTGTCCGGCAGGCGATCGAGGCGGGAAGCTTCGCCGAGTTCTCGCGCAATTTCCTGGGGGAGTGAACGTCGCATGATGTACTTGATAGTAGCGCTTATCATCCTCTCCGTGGTGGTGTCGGCCACGGTGGCCAGCCGTTGGAGCCTGCCGGTCATCATGGTGGCTTTGGGCGGGGGCATGCTGTTCGGCAGCGACATGCTAGGGCTGATCTACTTCGACGACGCCAAGCTGACCAACGAGGTCGCCAACATGGCCTTGATGTTCATCCTTTTCGTGGGCGGCTTCGGCACCAAGCGCGAGAACTTCCGCCGCAACCTCGGACCGTCCATGACGTTGGCCACCGTGGGGGTTCTGATCTCCACTTTCGTGACGGGGCTGGCGTTGCACCTGTGTCTGGGGGTGAGCATGCAGTACGCCCTGATGGGCGGGGCGATCGTCGCCTCCACTGACGCCGCCGCGGTCTTCTCGATACTGCGCACCCGTCCCTTGAGCCAGCGCTGCTCCTCCACCATCGAGATCGAGTCCGCCGCCAACGACCCCATGGCCATCATCCTCACCACGTTGATGGTCGGCATCGTCGCCAACAAGAGCGGCGGCCATGGGATGGTTCTGGCGCATTTCTTCTGGCAATTGCTGGGCGGGTTGTTGATCGGGGTGGGAGGGGGCAAGCTGGGGGTGGCGCTTTTCAACCGCATCCAGACCAACGACCGCGGTTTCTTCTACGTGTTGATCTTGGGGGTGATAATCTTCGTCTACGGCCTGGCGGACACGGTTCAGGCCAGCGGCGTGCTGGCGGTCTTTTTCGCCGGCTACATCATGGGCAACGAGGACTTCGTCTACAAGCGCGGGGTGGCGACCTTCCTCGACGCGTTGTCGATGATCGCCAACGTCGGGCTCTTCGTGCTGTTGGGGCTTCTGGCCTTTCCGAGCAAGTTCGGGGATATTTGGGACGATGGACTGCTGGTCTTCTGCGTGTTGACCTTCCTGGCCCGGCCGATGTCGGTGTTCATTTGCACCGCCCCGTTCCTCTTCTCGTTCAAGGAACGGGTGTTCATCTCCTGGTGCGGGGTGCGCGGCGCCGTCCCGATCGTGTTGGCCACCTATCCGGCGGCGGCCGGGATTCCCTGGGGCGACCAGATTTTCAACATCACTTTCTTCGCCGTGGGCTTGTCCATTTTGGTGCAGGGCAGCACCATCGGCAAGTTCGCCAGCTTCCTCAAGTTGACCGTCCGCGCCAAGCCCAAGCCGCGGCACGTGGTCGAGCTGTTCACCACCGGGCAATGCGACTTGGACGTGTTCGAGCTGGAGATCGACGACGAGGTCTGCCATGGCTCGGCGACCGTGGCCGAGCTCGCCTTGCCGCCGGGGGTGACCATCATGATGGTCAACCGCGGCAACGCCATCATCGCGCCCAAGGGCTCCACCGAGATTTTCCCCGACGACACCTTGTTCATCCTCTGCGACCCGGCGGTGGTGTCTTCGGTGAGCCGTCACATCTTCGCCGCCTTCGCCCGCCGCGAGCCCCCGTCTCCCGCCCCGGAATTGGCCCAGGCTTAGATCTCAAGCGCTCCTGGCTCGAAGTCCAAGCGGATCACGGGGAGCTCGACGGCGGCCAGCTCCAGCGGCAAGCGCACCCAGAGGCCCTCGGGCGTCGCCGACACCAGCAACTCCTGCGAGGTCTCCAGAATCCATGCCTTGGTGGGAGCCATTTTCACCGGCTCCAGCAGCAGCGCCCCGCCGGGGGTGAAGTCGTAGAGGTGTAGGTACAGCGTGTTTGGGCGCGTCGTGATCCGTCCCCAGTCCGGCTTGGCGAAGGGGCTCTTCTCCGCGCCATAGACAGCCTCGCCGTTGACGGCCAGCCAGCAGCCGATCTCCCGCAGCCGTTTCAACGCCGCCGGCTGGAACTCGCCGTCGCCGGTCGGGCCGACGTTCAATTGGTAGTTGCCGCCGTGCGAGGCGTTGTTTATGAGGAACTGCAGCAGTTGCCGCGTCGACTTCCAGGCGAAGTCGGCCTGATGGTAGGCCCAGGAATGGTTCAAGGTGCCGGAGGTCTCCCAGGGGCGGTCGAAGGACTGCTCCGGGTAACAGTTGTCCATCATCGAGAGCACGTCGACCCGGTCGGAGGGCGCGGTGTAGCGGATACGGCTGTTCACCAGACATTTGGAGCTATGCGCGCGGATCAGGTCGATCAACTCGTCCTGGCGCCGGTCGGTGATGTAGTCCAGGGCGTCATTGCTCCAGGAGTCGAACCACAGGAACCAGGGATCGTAGTTCTCGATCAGCTCGCGCACCTGCGGCAGGCACTTGTTCCGCCAGTAGTGTTCGAACTGTTCTTGGGTGGGGTGGACGTACTCCTCGTTGACCATGTGGGTCTGGCAGACGTCACCGCCGTTGCCCTCCCAGTCCTGCCAGTGGGAGTAGTAGAGGCCGAACTTCACGCCATGTTTGGCGCAGGCGGCGGCGAGCTCGCCCAGGATGTCGCGCTTGAAGGGGGTGGCGTCCATGACGTTGTAGGCGGAGGCCTTCGACGGCCACAACGCGAAGCCGTCGTGGTGCTTGGCGGTGATGATGAAGTACTTCATCCCGGCGTCCTTGGCGGCCAGTATCCAGGCGTCGGCGTCGAAGCCGACGGGGTTGAACTCGGCGGCGAGCTTCTGGTACTCCGGGCGCGGCACGTGCTCCGAGGCTTGCAGCCATTCGGCGTAGGGGTGCTTGTTCTTCTTGCCCTTCCACATCCCGGCGGGGGCGCTGTAGAGCCCCCAGTGCACGAACATCCCGAAACGGTCATGGTCGAACCAGGCGGCGTCGGGCCGGGGGCTGCGCTTCGTCTCTGCCATTTTCATCCTCGTTGTTGTTTGTCTGATAATACCGCGACATGCGCCCTCCCGCTATTGACGGATGAAACATTTCATTGTATAATTGAAACATTCAAGGAGCTTTTCAATGGAACCTTTCTTGCCGAGCGTGACATTGCACATTGTGAACTGCCTGCAGTTGGGGCCGTGGTGGCGCGACATGCCGGTGAAGCGCTCCTACTGGCGGCTGTACCAGAACCAGGGCGAGGGGGCGTCGATCCTTTTGAAGGACGGGCGGGAGGTCGTGATCGAGCCCGGGCGCTTCTATTTGACGACCCCGGAGGTCGACGGGCTATTCAAATGCGAGGGCTGTCCTCGCCACTTTTATATCCATTTCGGGCTGACGGCCGCTTATGACCGACTCCGCGACTGCGTTTACTCGTGCTCCGCCACTGCGGAGGCCAACGCGTTGGTGAAGGAGATTGTCGTTTTGGTCAAGTCCAAGGTGGAGGGGGACGCTCTGGCCTTGTCGCTCGACGCTTTGCAACTGGTGGCCGCGACGCTGAGGCAAATCCCGCCCAGGGAGTTTGAGCGTATCCTGGACAGCCGGATTCTGGGCGCGATGACGCGGATCGAGACGGCGGAGCGGGCGCTGCGCAATTGCGACTTGGCGAAAGGGGCGCATCTGGCGACGAACGCCTTCGCCCGCTTGTTCCGCCAGCAGACGGGGAAGAGCCCGCAGGAATATTCTTTGGATAAGCGTTTGGCGCGCGCCGCCGTGATGTTGGAGCACGGCGGCGCGGACTTGAAACGGATCGCCGAGAGCTGCGGTTTCTGCGACGTCTGCCATTTCAGCCGGACGTTCAAGGCGAACTGCGGCATGACTCCCGCCGCCTTCAGGAAGGCGCGCCGGGCTTTCCCGGTTTGACGGCCTCTGGCGGCCGCCTCTGTCGCCGGCGGGGGCGACCAGGTCTCCGACCTGGACCATGGCCGCTCCGCGTCCCTTTTGATGTTTAATTGGCAAGTTTTTTATAGACGGCCAAGGTCTCCTGGTTGCCCTTCGGGCCGGTGATGGGGGAGGGGATGTGGTCGACCACTTCCCAACCTAGCCGCTCCGACACGAAGGTGTCGACTTCCTCGTTGACCCGCTGACGGACGGCGTCGTCGCGGACGACCCCGCCGACTTCCACCTCGTCGCGCGCCGCCTCGAACTGCGGTTTCACCAACACGAACGCCCAGGCCCCCGGCGCCAGCAGCCCGTCGGCAGCGCCCAGCAGCGCCGTCGCCGAGATGAACGACACGTCCATCGTCAGGACTTGCGCCAGCTCCGGGAAGTCGTCGGGTTTCAGGTAGCGGGCGTTGGTCCGCTCCCGGCTGATCACCCGTGGGTCGCCGCGGAGCTTCTGGGCGAGCTGTCCGGTGCCGGAGTCGATGGCGAAGACCACCCGCGCCCCGCGTTGCAGGACCAGGTCGGTGAAGCCGCCGGTCGAGGCGCCGATGTCCAAGACGGCCAGGCCGGTCAGGTCGGGGAGGTGCTTGTCCAGGGCGGGGAGCAGCTTGAACGCCCCGCGGCTGACGTAAGGGCAGGGGACGGGCAGGTTGAACTCGACGTCCGCCGGGAGTGTCTCGGCGGGGCCGACCACGTGGTCGGGGCCGACCCGGACGCGGCCGGCCAATAGCAGTTTCCGCGCGGCGTCGATGTCGGGGCAGTGGCCTTGCTCGACCAGCAGCAGGTCAGCCCGCTTTTTTTTCTGTGGCGCCATGGGGCTCCTCCTTGAAGGCGGCTAGGGACAGTTCCTTGCTTCGTTTCCAGTTCCAGGTCAGCCAGTAGCAGGAGAGCAGGAAGAGGACGCCGCAGACGAGGATGAAGAGGTCGCCGTGGCGGGTGTAGAAGCTCAGCGCCGGTTCCCGCGGGGCGCGGATGATGAAGGTGCCGGCTTTGCGGCCCTGTGTCTCGGGGGTGGGTGTGACGATCTCGGTGACCTGGTTGGCGCGGACGTGGAGGGCGTCGGAGATGACGCCGGTGGGTTGGATGACGCAGGTGCCGCTGCTGTTGCCGGCGCGGATCATGACGCGGCGGTTCTCCACGGCGCGGAAGACGGCTTGGGCGAGGTGTTGGACCGGCTCGTCGCTCGTGGGGTACCAGGCGTCGTTGGTGAGGGTGACCAGCATGTTGGCGCCTTGGCGGGCGCTCTCGCGGGCGTTGGCGGGGAAGATGTCCTCGTAGCAGAGCAGCGCCCCGGCGCGGGCGTCGGCGGACAGGTCGAAGATGGTGCTGCGGCGTCCCGGGGTCAGGTCGCGGCCCATGCCGAAACGCTTCTTCAGGTTGGGGTAGTATTTGCCCCAGGGGGTGTACTCGCCCCAGGGGACGAGGTGCATCTTGTTGTAGGTGTCGACGACCTTGCGGTCCCTGCCGACCAGCATGGCGCTGTTGTACTCCTCGAAGCGTTCGCCGCCGTTGTCCTTGAACTCCTGGAAGTCGAGGGTGCCGAAGAACAACGGCGTTTTGTATTGGACGATCAGTTTGAAGACTTCCTCGCGGTACTTGGCGCAGAGCGCGCTGTAGCCGCGGAAGGCCGGGGGCAGGGCGGTCTCCGGCCAGATGATGATGTCCGGGGGGCTGGAGAGGGTGCGTTCGAGCTCGTCGCGGGTGAGGTCGATGTAGACGTTCAGGTAGTCGAGCAGCTTGGACTGGTCGGTCTGGAAACGCGACTGGGGGATGTTGCCTTGCACGAGCAGCGCCTTGAGCTCGAAGTCCTTGGCCGGGTCGAATTTTGGCGTCCGGAGCTGTTTCGACCCGGTTAGGCTGCATGCCGCCAGGGCCGCCAGGGCCAGATAGAGCAGGAAGGGGCGGCGCAACGTGCCCGCCTTGAAGCCGCGGTGGAACGTCACGGCCCCGTGGAACAGCGAGAGGTTCAGGAAAACCAGCAGGAAGCTCACGCCGTAGACCCCGGTGTAGGAACAGATCTGGATTAGCGACACATTGCGCCATTGGCTGACCGCCAGCAAGTTCCAGGGCAGTCCGGTGCCGATCCAGCTGCGCGTCCACTCCAGGACGCACCACCAGGCCGACAGCGTGGCCACCAGCAGCAGCTCCGGGAGGAACTTGTCGTGGCGCAGCTCGGCCTCCACCGCCTCGGTTCCTTGGTGTTGGGCCCGCGGCGTGACGAGGCATTGCTTGGTCAGGAAGGGGATGGGCAACGCCCAGCAGGCGGGGAAGAGCGCCAGGATGAACGCCATGACGAAGGGGATGAACGGCTCGATCTCCCGCAGCCAGTAGAAGGAGGTGAGGCTCCAGCCGTAGCCCCAGACGAGGCCGCCGAGCGCCGCGCCTTGCCAGCGCATACGCCTCACCCCGGCGTAGAGGGGGATCAGGCCGACGTAGCCCAGCCAGCTCCAGTTGGTGGACGGGAAGGCGGCGGCGAAGAGCGCCCCGCAGACGAAAAGTCCGGCGAAGCGCCCGGCAACACGCCACAACGACGCGGTCTTGGCCTCGTTGACGGGAGCCAGGAGGGGGGCGACGGTATCAGTTTCCATTGGCCAGTTTTCCCACAATCGTTTTGAAGCGCTCGCCGCGCTCCTCGAAATTCTTGAATTCTCCATAGCTGGGGGCGGCGGGCGACAGCAAACAAACGCTCCCCGCCGGGCAACGCTCCAGCGCGAACGTCGCCGCGTCCTCCAGGCCGGAGGCGGCGTGGATGGTCTTGCCCGACCCTATCCGCTTTAATATAGCCCCGATCCGCTTGCCGGTCTCCCCCAGCAACACGATATTTTCCACTTTCGAGCGGACCAGGTAGGCCGCCAGGGCGTCGTAGGGGATGCCGCGGTCGAAGCCGCCGAGGATGATGGCCCCGACGTTCCCCAAACATTCCAGGGCGAAGATCGCCGACTCCGGCACGGTGGAGATTGAGTCGTTGTAGAACGTCACGCCCTTGAGCGTCGCCACCTTCTCCAGCCGGTGGGGGAGGGGACGGAAGCTTCTCACCGCGGCGGCAATGGCCTCCGGCTCCACCCCGCGTAGCGAGGCGGCCAGCGCCGCGGCCATCAACGTGACCGGGCTAAGTCCCGGCGGCGCGTCGGCCAGAGCGAAGAGCCGTCGCCGTTTCGCGGCGCCCTTGACGAACACCGCTCCTTCCTGGAGGAAGGCGCCGGGGCGGGAGCTCTCCTCTTTAGTCACGGCGTGGATTTGGGCGTCCGACCAGCCGCCTTCCGGCAGCAGTCGCTGGATGTTCGGGTCGTCGAGATTGAGGATCAAATGGTCGCCGCGGCGTTGGTGCCGCACTAGGTTGAGCTTGGCGTCGAAGTAGCTTTCCAGGTCCTGGTAGTAGTCGAGGTGCTCCGGGTAGAGGTTCAGCAACACGGCGACGGACGGGGAGTGGCGGGACAGTTCCAGTTGGTGGCAAGAGAGCTCCAGCGCGACGGTGGTTCCGTCCGCCTCCGCCGCGACGTCGAAGGGCGGCACGCCGATGTTGCCCGCCAGGAACGCGCGTTGGCCGGACGCGGCCAGGAGGTGGTGGATCAACGTGGTGGTGGTGCTTTTCCCCTTCGTCCCGGTGACGCCGACGACTTCCTGGCGGAAATGTTTCAGGAAGAGCTCGCTTTGGGAGCTGAAGTTATGGGCGTCCGGGTCGACGCCGAGTTTCTTGAGCGGCACGCCCGGGGCTTTTAGAATCAAATCTTGCCCGGCGAGCGAGCGCAGGTAGTCCGGGCCGCTGAAGACCTGGGCGTGGCCGGCGTCCTCGACGGGGTTGGCGTCGGCGACGGATAGCTCCAGCTCCGGCAGTTGTCCGGAAAGCAGGTGAAGGGACGACCGGCCTTCGCGCCCGAAACCGAGGAGCAGGACGCGGCGGTGTTGGCGCAGCTCGTCGAGCAAGGTGGCGAAGCTCATACGCGCAACTCCTTCTTAAGGAGCGCGGCGAGGTCCGGCGGCAGGAAGTTGGCGTTGTCGTAGCGTCCGAGCAGTTCCGTCAAAGGCGTGGACTCGATGGCTCCGGCGGCGCGGAGCAGGAGGGGGGGGGGGCCTGTTTGGGCGATGGCGGCCAGGGCGGAGTTGACTTCCTCGTAGGTGCCGACGCAGTCGAAGGGTTTGGTCTTGCCCAGGCCGCGGAGCTCGTCGAGCGTCCCTTGGAGGGCGGGGTTTTCGAGGGGGCAGCCGCCGTGGGCGGCGTCGAGGGCGGCCTTGTCCACGAAGGGGGCGAGCATGATATAGGTGAAGAGGCACTTGGCGCATTTGCCGCAACGGCGGTCGGCGCGTCCGCCCTGGTTGCAGCTGTTGGCGATGGTCAAGTATTGGGGATGGCGCGCGAAGAGGCGGGCGATGGTCAGCTCGTTGAGGGGGCGGAGGAAGCTGAAGTAGTCGATGTCGGGGCTGAGGTGGGCTGCCGCATAGGCGCGGAAGTCGCTTTCGAACTCGAGGCTTTTGGAGTACTGGTGGTTGATGTCCAGGCCGTTGGCGCGGAGGTTGGGCTCGTTGGCGCTGGACTCGTTGGAGAGGGCGATCCGCCCGGCTCCGGCGAGGGCGGCCACCAGCGTCCCCACGGCGGCGAGCAGCGCGGAGAAGGGAGTGTGGCCGTTCAGGAAGCCCGCGTTGTTGAGCTCCAGCAGCTTGGGGTCGATGGTCCGCTTGACGACGATGTTCCGGTCGGCCATGCCGGCGGCGGCGACGGTCCGCAAGCTCGCCGGGATGGGGTTGACGCAGAGGCAGAGCGTGTCCAGGCCGCGCAGCGCCTCCAAGGTGACGACGGAGTCTTTGCCGCCGCCGACGGGGACGAGGGTCAAGGTGGAGGCGTCCAGACGGGTCGGGGGGCGCCGCGGGGCTTTCGGGGGGCTGTCGAGGTGGACGAAGTCGGCGGGGGCGGCCTGGATGCCGTTGCGGTGGATGAACTCGCCGAGGCCGTTGAGATAGAGCTTCTCGAACCAGGCGCGGCGGTCCGGTTCGAGCCAGCCGGCGTTGACTTGCACCAGTTTGGGGCAGGCGCACTTCCAGTAGCTGATGGCTTCGACCAGGCCGAGATGGAAGAAAAAGGCGTCGAGCTCGTCCGAGACCGCCGACCGCCAGTTCGCTCCGGCGGGCTTGGTGATCTCAAGGCTAGGGCGGAACGCGAGGTCGGCGTCTTGGCCTCGGAGGCTGAAGGCGTATTCCACCTTCACGCTCAGCGCGCTGTCGGTGACGCTGTGGCCGTCGTAGACCAGCTTGGAGAAGCGCCGCCGCAGGGCGTGGAACTTGGCGTCGTTGTCGGTGATGTCCATGGGATGCTCCGGGAGTTGTGGCAGGGGAATATTGGCGCGTCCGGGGCTCTTGTCAAATGGCCGCGTCTATTTCCGCGTTTTTTTTGGCCGGGCCGTAAAGATTGCGCCGCCGCGGCCGATAACCGAAGATGTAGGGAACTGGCCACAAGTATGAGGGTTGGAGCGATGCGCGTCGAAAGTTCGTTGCGGAGTCACATGTATGGATACTCGGGCAAGCCGCGGGCGTCCGCCTCGGCGGCGTCAGAGGCCGCCGCCGTCAACGTGGCTCTCACGCCGGGGGCGCAGCGTCTCCTGGGGTCCACCAACGGCATGGCGACCTACATTTGCCCGAAGCGGGGAGAGGAAGGGGGGGACGGGCTCAACTCCGCCGAGGAGGCGGAGGTGAAGGACTTGGAGCGCCGCGACGCCGAGGTGAGGACGCACGAGCGTCAACATGTGGTCGCCGCCGGGCCCTATGCCCGCGGCCCGGCGCAGTTCAGCTACCAGGTCGGCCCGGACGGCAAGCTCTACGCTGTGGGTGGCAGCGTCGAGGTGGACACTGGCCCGGTGAAGGGCGACCCCGAGGCGACGTTGCGGAAGGCCAGGGCGCTCCAGGCCTCGGCCACCGCCCCGTCCGAGCTTTCCGCCGCGGATGTCGGCGTCGCCGCCGGGGCCGTGAGTATGGCGTTGTCGGCCCGGGCGGATTTGGCCGCCGCCTATTCCCCTGGCTCCGCCGCGGCGCCTGGCGGGCTGGTCCAGCGCTACGCTTGAGCGGTTTTTATGAGCAAAGCGCTTTGACTTCTCCGCATGGCTGGCTATATTGCCTTAAACCACGCCAGGAGGAAGGTTCATGCCAACTCTCGCGGTCCGCAGCAGGGCGCGCTCCGACATGGTCGACATCACCGCCGAGTTGCAGGCGTTGACGCCGGCCCGGCTGAATTCCGGCGTCTGCCACGTTTTTTGTCCCCACACCACCGCGGCTTTGGCCGTCAACGAGAACGCCGATCCCGACGTCGTCTCCGACATGCTTGCCGCCCTTGACAAATCCATCCCCTGGAATGATAGTATGTACCGGCATTCCGAGGGCAACAGCGCCGCCCATGTCAAGTCCGCTTTGTTTGGCGTCTCGTTGTCCCTCCCCGTGGAGGGCGGCAAGCTTGGCCTCGGAACTTGGCAAGGCGTCTATTTGTGCGAGTTCGACGGCCCCCGGCAGCGTCGGGTCGAGGTCAAGTTTCTGGCGGCGGTGGACGATTGATAGTTTTTTTAGTCAGTTGACATATGGTGTATGTAATATAAAAGTGTTGTGAGGTGCCCATGCGTTGTTCAGTGAGACCCGGTATCCAGTGCGCGGTGGCGGCGCTGCTCGCCGCGACGTCCTACGCCGCGCTCGCCGACCAGGAGGTCAGCGACGTCGTCGAATTGTCCCAGAAGCTCAACGCGATGAAGTATTACGACTTCTCGACCTTGGCCTTGGACACCCTGATGCAGAAGAACCCGTCCGAGATGGACCGCCTGGTCATCCAGAAGGCCAGCACCTTTTTCGCCAGCGGCAAGCCTGAGGAGATGACCGCCGGGGAGAAGCTGCTCGCCACGATCTCCCCCTCCAGCCCCTCCTATCCCGGCACGCGTTTCGTCCTCGGCGAGTCCTTCTACAAGAAAAGCGACTTCCCCAACGCCGCCAAGGCTTTCGAGGAGTATTTCAAGTACTTCTCCTCCCCCGCCAATTTGGAGAAGGTCAAGGACGACAAGGCCATGACCGAGCAGTATAAACAGGGGTGCATGGGCTATTTGAAGGACATCTACACCCGCTTGGGCGATTCGGCCGGCGTCGACCGCGCCTTGAAGTACTACGAGCCCATCAGCGGCGCCACCGGGGAGGACCCCGACCAAATCATCATCAACGTCCAGGCCAAGCTCGACTCCGTCGAGTCCCTGATCGCCAACAACAAGCCCGGCTGGCAAGCCATCGTCGACGCTTGCCAGAAGAAGCTCGAGCCCCTGGTCTGGAGGGGCATGGACCCCGTCGCGGCCCAGGCCTATGTCGAGCAGGCCAGGTGCCTCGTCCTCTCCGGGCAGGCCCAGAAGGCCCTCGAACTGCTCGACAGGAACGAGGAGCTCATCGTCCCCTTCACCGAGCTCTTCGTGGAGCAGCGCAACAAAGGCTGGGCCCCCGAGGGCTTCGCCACCTACTGGAAGGGCCGCGCCTACCTCGCCTTGGCCAAAACCCAGAAAGACAAGAAGCTCGCCGAGGCCAGCTATATCGACGCGCTGAAATGCTTCCTCAAGGTCATCAAGAAGTTCACCGACAACTCCACCGCCCCCAAGGCCATGGTCTACCTCAATGAGAGCAAGGGCGCCCTCGAAACCCAGTTCGGCAAGAAAATCAATGTGGGCAAGCTCCCGGCCATCCAAGGTGCCGCCGACTCCTCGCCCGAGGAGCAGCAGGGCGACGCCCTCTCCCGCGAGAAGCGTTACGCCCAGGCCGCCGCCAAGTACCTCGACGCCTTCCCCCAGCACCGCGACAACGCCAAGTTGCTCGCCAAACTGGTGGTCAATTTCATCCAGGCCGGGGAGCCGATGAAGGCCAGGGCCGTCGCCGGCTACTTCGCCGACACCTTCCCCGAGGACGATGGCGCGCCCTTCGCCTTGCTCCAGGTCGGCCAGACCTATTGGGACTTGGCGGACAAGGCGGAGAAGGCCAAGGACCCCAAGTCCAAGGACATGGCCGACGACGCCATGGCCATCCTCGACGAGTACGTCTTCAGCTACCCCTCCGACCAGTACGCCGGCGCCATCTCCACCAAGCTCGCCGGCGAGCGCTTCAAGCGCGCCAGGGAGTTCGGCAAGGAGGTCAACGCCATGAAGGATCCCCAGGAGAAGCTCAAGGCCAAGGAGCAGTACAAGCGGATGTTCCTCGATTGCGCCCCCGGTTTCCAGCGCATCATCGACAACTACGCCAACTCGCCCCAGTTCGCCAACATCGCCAGCTACCAGCTCGGCTGGTGCTACTCCAACGGCGGCAAGAACCTCGAGGCCGCCGCCGCTTTCCTCGACTTCACCAAGAAGGAGGATCGCCCCAAGGAGCTCCCCCTCGTCGCCGACGCCAAGCTTGGCGCCGCCCAGTGCTTCTTCCAGGAGGCCGACGACGCCCGCAGGAAACGCACCGAGCTGCTCGACCAGGCCGCCGCCCTCCCCGCCGCCAGCAAGGACGAGGCGGCCAAGCTCCAGGCCGAGGCCCAGGCGCTCCTCAAACCCACCGTCGAGAACTACCTCGCCGCCGTCGCCAACATCGACGAGCTGCTCAACGATTGGTCGAAGGGCCGCCTCGCCGCGGCCAAGGGCGAGAAGCTCACCCAGTCCATGTCCAACGCCGCCGTGCTGCTGGGCTGGGCCTATGACGGCCTCGCCGAGCTCGCCACCGCCGAGAACCAGGCCAAGTACAAGCAGAAAGCCATCGCCGCCCTCCAGGACTTCCTCGCCAAGTATCCCAAGGCCAAGCAAGTCCCCGCCGCCCTCTCCCGCATCGGCACGCTCTACGCCGACTTGGGCGAGTTCGACAAGTCCGCCGCGACCCTCGACGGCCTCGCCGCCAACTACCCGGAGTCTCCCGAGGGCAAGAAAGCCCTCTTCACCCTCGCCCGCTCCGTCTATGAGATCGGCCAGTACCAGCGCGCCATCGACGCCGTCGGCAAGATGTTCGCCAAGAACACCGACTTGACCGTCAAGAACCTTCGCTGGATCGCCAATTCCTTCGTCAAGTTCGGCGAGGGCACGAAGCCCAAGGCTGGCAAGAGAGCCCCGACCGAGGTCGAGATAAAGGCCGCCGCCGCGTTGGCCCTCAAGGCCGACGAGCTGCTCCTCGCCGACTACGACAAGGCGGACCGCGTCACCGAGGACTGGTTCGGCTCCGACGAGCTCGCCACCATCCGCGACGAGTCCAAGGACATGGCCAAGGAGTGGCAGTTCAAGTATGAGCGCGTCCTTTTCCTCGCCAGCCAGGCCTGCAACCTGATGGAGGACTACAAGCGTTCCATCGATTTCCTCACCAAGCTGCTCAAGAACCCCAAGACCCCCTATTACTACACCGGGCTCTTCCTCCGCGGCAACGCCAACGGCAAGCTCAAGCAGTACCAGCAGGCGTTCAACGACTATGGCGAGATCGCCGCCGCCACCGACAAGATGTCCTTGCGCTTCGACGCCTCCAACAAGGCGGGCGACCTTTATCTCGAGATGAAGGACTACCCCGGCGCCAAGATGTCTTTCTTCGTCATCACCGTCACCCCCTTCGGCAAGCTCGACGGCAAGGTCGCGGAGATCAAGCTGATGGAGGAGTTGCTCGACTTGGACGACAAACTCAAGGCCGAGACCAGCGTCACCAAACGCAGCATTTTCGCGGACAAGGTCAAGAAGATCGAGGACGCGTTGGTGAAAGGCTCCCAGGAGGAGCTCAAGGCGGCGGTCAAAGACGCCGCGGAGTATGAGAAGACTCTGCCTCCGGAGGTCATGGAGAAGGTGCGTGGCAAGCAGGAGGCCGAGAAGATCAAGGAGCTCGCCGCCTATGTCCAGCGCGCCAAGGATTCCGGGAGCAAGAATGGCGCGCTGCCCAAGAGCGTTTTGATCGCGGACGGCTACCGTCAAATGCTCGAGACCTTGGAGTTGGTCCGCGACAACGTGCAGGAGCGCCGCCGCGACGTCGAGGCCAGGAAGTACGAGCCGCTGAAGAAGTCCGTCGCCGTCACCAAGTTCGACACCCGCGCGGTGATGAAGAAGGACGCGGAGGAGTTGGGGTTGCAGCGCGACAACATCGAGTACGCCTTGTACAAGGAGGCTCTCTGCGCCTCCTTGATGGGGCCGGAGCAAAAAGAGGAGATGGCCAAGCTGGTCGCCAGATACAAGCAGGCGTTCCCCTCGGGCAAGTACATCGCGGAGGTCGGGCGTCTGTCCAGCAAGTGAACTGGGCCCGGCAGCGGCTAACTGTAAAAATTTAAGGGAAGGTTTGGATAATGAAGAGAACCCTTTTTATCGCGTTGGCTCTGGCCGCGGGCTTGTCCGCCTCGGCCCAGGTCGGCAAGGGCGTGGTGGTGGACAAGGACGGGAACCAGAAGGAGGTCTACAAGCTGACCATCGACGAGAATGGCAAGGTCAGCTTCACCGACCAGTCGGGGAAGGTCAAGTCCTCCTTTTCCAAGGAGCGTTACAAGGAGGCCTATCTGACCGTCGATCCCAAGTCCTTCGCCAAGGCCAAGGAGCTTTTCGCCCAGAAGAAATACGAGGAGGCCGCCGGTTTGTACAAGAAGGCCTTCGACAAGTATAAGTATCTTGGTTATGGCCTGCCTTGCCTGGTGGGCGAGGGTGTCTCCTGGGCCAAGGCCGGGAATGACGACAACGCCGTGCGGATCTTGGGCGCGTTGCTCAATCCCAAGATCAAGGACAAGGTCAACGACCGTAACCGGCAGTATTGGATGGACGGGCTGGGCGAGCTGCAGAAGATCTATTACGCCCAGAAGAAATATACCGAGGGCGACCGCGTCGGCAAGGCGATCGCCCGCGGCGTGGGGGCCCGCCCCTCCGAGGGCGTCGAGGCCGGGACGATCATGGCTCAGGCCCAGACTTATGAGACCCGCGGCATGAAGAAGGAGGCGCTGTTGAACTACATGCGCGTCGCCTTGCTGTTTTCCTCCAAGACGGAGGTGAAATCTCAGGCCGTTTATGAGACCGCCAGGTTGTTGAAGGAGCTTGGCGATCCCCAGTGGCAGGCGTGGAACGCCACGTTGGCCAAAGATTATCCGCAAAGTTCCTATGTTGGCAAGTTGAAGTGATGTGAGCGCACATTATATTATGATTAGTTCATTCATGGTCTACTAACATAGAAGTCCAAAAAGGAGGCGTCGATGAAGTCCGTGTGGAGGAAGCTCGCAATCAGTTCTGTCGCAGTGTTCGTGTTGGCCGGTGTTTTCTCCGCGGCCTTGACTTTCGCCCAGGACGCCGCTGCCCCGGCGGCTCCCGCCGCCGCAGCGCCCGCCGCAGCGCCCGCTGGCGGTGACTCCGGAGCGCCTGCCAAGTCTGACTTGGGCGTCTATGCGGATAGTTCGTTTTGGGGCGTCGTCAAGAACAGCGGAACCATCGGTATCATCATTTGGCTGGGACTTTTCGGCACCTCCCTCGCCACCCTCGCGTTGATCATCGACTCCTTCATCACTTTGCGCCGGAGCAAACTCATGCCGCCGGAACTCATCGCCACCGTTCGGCAGTGTCTGAATGACGGCGACCTGGGTGGAGCCATCGAGGCGTGCGAAGGCATCAATTGTCCGCTCACCGTCATCCTGTTGTCTGGCTTCAGCAACGTCTCCGAGGGCTTCGACGTCATCCAGGACTCCGTTGGAGCCACGGCGGACATCGAGTCTGAGAAGCTGATGCAGCGAGTCAACTACCTCAACCTTTGCGCCGCCATCGCCCCGATGCTCGGACTGATGGGTACCGTAACCGGTATGGTGGACGCGTTCGCCGCCTTGGGTACCGCCACAGGCGCGTTGAAGGCGGCCATCCTGGCGTCCTCCATCTCCCAGGCGTTGTACACCACCGCCGTCGGTCTGTTGGCCGCCGTCCCCGCCATCCTGGGGTTCACCTTCATCCGTAACTACACCAGCCAGAACATTCTGATGATGGAGAGCCTGACCTTTGACTTGCTCAAGGTGCTCCGCAACGCCGAGGTCGTGAACGACTCCTCCGAGAACGCCGCCGAATAACCGTCCCTCTAGCAACTCATAAAGGATGGATGTGTTATGGCTAGAAAGAGAAAGGTCATGGAAAGGGTGGATGCGCAAGTCCCCCTTTCCGCTATGATCGACATCGTTTTCCTGTTGATCATTTTCTTCGTCGTGACCGCGTCGGTCGACAAGGATGTGGAGGACGAGTCTGTCATGTTGGCCTATGCGCCCCATGGCAAGCCGATCGTCAAGAAAGACCCCCGGAGCATCACCATCAATGTCCACAAGGATGGTGCCATTGTGATTGGCCTTGACCAGCGGTTGCCGGTGGAGAAGCTGTCCGAAGTCTTGAAGACGGCGGCGGGCAAATGGGGCAACGACATGCCGATCATCGTTCGTGGTGATGCTATGGTGCAGCATTATTACATCAACAAGGTGCAGGACGCCGTCACCAACACTGGTCTTTACCGGATCAAGTTCTTGGCGATCCAGAGCGAATGACGGTTTGGCGTTCGTGATAGCGCATAGCGAAGCGGGATGAGGAAATATGAGAAAAAGACGTAAGAGTGCCAATGCCGACGCGGAAGTTCCGATGTCCGCCATGATTGACGTCGTGTTCTTGCTGCTGATTTATTTTATCGTCAGCCAGAAGCCGATCACCGAGGACACCTTGCTCCCCTGCGACTTGCCGTCGCCCGGGCAGTCCAAACCGACGGACAAGCCGCCGCGGTTGTTGAACATCGACGTTTTCCGGATGAACATCAATCCGAAGAAGGACATGGACATCTACGGCTTCAACCAGAACGCCGTGAAGTTCTCGGATTTGAAGAACGTCCTGAAGCAGACGGCGAAGAACGACCCGGAGCAGACGATCATCATCAACTGCGATCCGAACGCCTTGCATGAGAAGTTGATCCAGTTGTTGGACGCCTGCCAGGAGTTTGGGTTGACCAAGTTGAATTTGACCAACGACGCCACCATACCGTTCCAGCCGATCAACCGGAAATAACGCTGTTTCGATTTCGCGCCAGTCGTTTTTGCCCGGAAGGGCTTGCGGCTGGCTTTTTTTTGATGTTGCTAAATCAGGGAGCATGCACATGGAGAAAACTGTCATCATTGGGAGCGGCCCCGCTGGCTACACCGCGGCCGTTTATTGCGCCCGGGCGATGCTGAACCCCGTGGTGGTCGCCGGGAAAACTCCAGGTGGCCAGCTTACCCAGACTAGTGACATCGAGAACTACCCAGGCTTCCCCGAGCCCATCGGCGGGTTCGATTTGATGGAGAACTTCCGCAAGCAGGCGGAGCGTTTCGGGGCTAGGCTCGTTTATGACAGCGTCAAGTCCGTCGTCTGCCCGGAGTCCGGGCCGCGCCAGGTTGCGCTGGAGGGCGGCGAGACCATCGAGACTATGAGCGTGATCATCGCCACCGGCGCCACGCCGCGTTGGTTGGGGTTGGAATCGGAGCAGCGGCTCATGGCCAAAGGCGTCAGCGCCTGCGCCACTTGCGACGGGGCTTTTTTCCGGGGCGTCCCGGTGGTGGTGGTGGGCGGCGGGGACACTGCGATCGAGGAGGCGCTTTTCCTGACGCGTTTCGCGAGCAAAGTCACGGTGGTACACCGCCGTGACCAGTTGCGCGCTTCCAAGATCATGGCGGAGCGCGCCCTGACGAACCCCAAGGTCGAGTTCGCTTGGGATAGCGCGGTGGTGGAGATCCTGGGAAAGGACAAGGTCGAGGGCGTGAAGCTCCAGAACCTCAAGACCGGCGCTTTTTCCCAGTTGTCTTGCGAAGGGTACTTCGCCGCGTTGGGGCATGTGCCCAACACCGGTAGTTTCGACATTGTGACCAAGGACGAGCTCGGGTACATCGTGCTGAATGGCAACAACTCCTACACCAATGTGGAGGGGGTGTTCGCCGCCGGCGACTGCGCCGACCGGACTTACCGGCAGGCGGTCACCGCGGCGGGCATGGGCTGTCGCGCCGCGATTGACGTGGAACGCTGGCTGGAGAGCAAGCATTCTTGAAACCAGGGCTTTCTTTATTGAAGTGCGGTGGGGCTGTGTCGTCCAAAGTGAATGTGCTGTTCAGGTTGGCCATGTTTTCCGCGCTTTGCTTTGTGGCGTTCATGCCGGAGGCGCAGGCCTTCAAGATCAGGTCCGCTGTCGCTTTTGGGGAGAAATACGTGTATTTGGCCGATGTGGCCAAGTACTATGGGGTGTCGCTTCAGGCAGGCAGGACGCAATGTTCGCTGACGGGGCGTAACACCAGGATCACGTTCGTGTACAACAAGCGTTGCGGCTGGTACAACGGGGTGAAGATACCTTTCTCCCGCCCCCCTTATTTGAAAGGCGGTGATCCGATGGTGAGCGAGACGGATTTCCTGTCGGTGCTGGATCCCATGATCAGGCCGAGCTCGTTGCGGAAGCACCGGTTGGTGACGGTGGTGCTGGATCCTGGGCACGGGGCGCATGACGAAGGGGCGCGAGGGCGGCGCAGCCGGGAGAAGGATCTGGCTTTGAAGATTTGCCTGAAGCTCCGGGACGTGTTGCGCAACTCCTATGGCTATCAGGTGGTGCTCACCCGCGGCAACGACGTGTTCGTCCCGTTGGAGGGGCGCCCCGCCGTGGCGGCGCGGAAGGGGGGCGACATTTTCATCTCGTTGCATTGCAACTCCGCCAAGCCGTCGATCACCGGGGTGGAGACTTTCGCCTACACGCCGCGGGGCGAGGCGGCCACCGGGGGGGGGCGGGAGAGCAACTCTTGGCAGCCGGCCGACCTGAACCAGAAGAACAGTGTCAAGTTGGCCTATGAGATACAGAAAAGCGTGGTGTCCACGACCAAGGCGGTGGACCGCGGGGTGAAACACGCGCGTTTCGCGGTGTTGCGTTTGAGCGCGCGGCCGGCGGTGTTGGTGGAGGCTGGCTTCATCTCCTCGCCCACCGAGGAGCGGAAGCTCATGGACGAGCGTTACCAGCTGTTATTGGCCAGATCCATCGCCAGAGGAATCTATAGCTACCACCATGCGTTGGCCTCCGGCAGCAGGCCGCGCTAGCCGAGTGGATTCTTGGCGTAATCCTCCCAGAAACGCTTGACAAGGTTGTCTCCACGGGGGTATTGTTTGCTAAGAGTTGTGAAGAATGCGAAGGGGTGGAATATGCGCGCGAAGTTTTACACGGTTATGATGGTTGTCATGGCCGTCCAGGTGGCCGCGGCGGCAGCTTGGGCGGGGACGGATTTCGATCAGGCTCGCTCGATTGTCCAACAGCAGGTGTTGGGGGGCGACGCCACGGGGAAAAGGGTCTATGCGCTTGAGGGCGCGGCGTCTCCAGGCATGGTGGTCCAGGGCTGGCGGGAGGGCGTCACGTTGCCGGACGCCAGCGGCTGGGTTTTCTTTGTCGACGACTTGCCGGACGCCAACTGGGAGCATCCCGCCCGGATCGTTTTTGTCCGTTCCGACAGCGGCGCCCATGTGACGTTCAACGTCACGACTCCGCCCAAGGACTTCGACAAATTCCATGAGATCGGGACATACAAGGCGAAAGTGCGCTCCGCCAAACAACGGACTGTGACGTCGCCCACCGCGAGGCGGCAGGCCGCTGGCGGCGCGGTGGAAGCCGCGGCGAACGACATGCTGTCGCTCGGTCCGGACCACAAGTACGCCGTGCTGATCAGCGGCGGCTACAACCCCGCTAACAACCATATCCGCTATTGGAATGATATCTCTTTCATCTACAAGACGCTGCGGGACAAATACGGGTACAAGGCCTCCAATATCTATGTGCTATACGCCGACGGTCTCAGCCCGGACGTGGACAACTCCGACGGGGAGAATTCCAAGCAGAGCCTTGACGGCGACAAGAAACCGGACATCACCGGGGCGGCGACCAAAGCGCAGATATCCATCGTTTTCGACACGCTGAAAGGCCGGCTCACGGAGCGGGACTTCCTCTTCATTTTCACGACCGACCACGGCGGCCAGTCTGAGACCGACCCTGAGGGCGCCGTCATTTACCTTTGGGGCGAATATATTGACAATGTCGAGTTTGGCGCGGAGGTCGACAAGCTCACCGCGTACGACACGATGGTCATTGCGATGGAACAGTGCTTTTCTGGCGGGTTCGAGAAATCCCTTGCCGCCAAGAACCGGGTGTTCATGTCCGCCGCCTCCTACAGCCAGGTTTCCTGGGCGATGGGGCCGGACTACCAATATGACGAGTTCTCTTATTATTTGACCTGCGGTCTCAACGGCGCCCGGCCGGACGGCGGCAGCGTCAACGCCGACGCCGATGGCGACGGGGCGGTGTCTTTCGCGGAGGCGTACTCGTTCGCCCTCGCGAACGACTCCGCGGACGAGACGCCGCAATTCAACGACCAGGCCGCCAACGTGGACATCAGTTCCATGATGGGGGCGGGCGTGGTGTCGCTGGACGGCCGTTTCGGGCTAGCCTTTTCTTGCGACTCCAGCGCGACGGCCATCGCGTATAACATCGTTCAGAAGGGCGCTTCCGGTTTGGGGGTTTACACTGCTGATTGTGCCCAGCTTGGCGACAAATGGCAAGTGGCCCTAGGTAAGAAGGCGCCCATGGCCGCGGTGGGCAGCGGCTCGACCAGCAACTGGTTCAGTCCGGCGTTCGTCAAGGCGAACGGCAAGAAAACGGCGACGATAAGCTATGTCCAAGGCAACGATGTTTTTCCGGCGGTCGGTCTGGTGAAGTTCGTCCAGCCGAACCACAAGAAAAACCAGCAGTTGACCGTATCGCGTTAAAAATGCGCATGGCCCTTGCGGAAATGAACGCTCCGTGGTAAGTTATAGACTTATATAAGAGTTTAACCCCATGGAAGCGGAGTGAATCGATGGAGCCGTTGCGAGCTTGGTTTTTCGAGAGCCCCGAGGCCCCGGCGGTGAGGCCAACGGGCTCGCGGCGGGACGGTGCGTTGTTTAGCGTCAATGGTGAGAATTGCTGCGCGGGCTATTGGCGGAATGACTATGCCGTCAAGCCCGGGGGCTTCTATGCGTTCACCGCCACGGCGTGTTCGGAGACGGCGGCGGCGCTGGCGAACGAGTTCGTCTCCGCCTTTGTCACTTGGCGGGGGGAGGGAGGGGGGGAAGCGTCGCGCCGCGAGTATTTGGAGGCGGAGCGGCGGGATGGTTCGCTTTTTTTCAACGGCATTCTGCAGGCGCCGGAGGGTGCTGGGATAGCCGAGCTTTCGCTCTCTTTCCGCTGGATCGCCGGGACGCTTCGGTGGTCGGGCATGACGGTGTCCGAGGCGCCCGCACGGCCTAGGCGGACGCCGTTGGTCGTCACCACGAAGATCGGCCCGCCCGCGCCCAGCGACAAGCGGACCAACCGCGCGATCATCGAGAAACTCCTCCTTGACATCCAAGCTTCATTGAAGGCTCCAGACTTGATCGTGCTTCCGGAGAACCTGTTGACGCGTCATGTGGCGGGCTCGTTCGGCGAGAAGGCGGAGTCCATCCCGGACGGCGAGTTCTGCGGCTTCCTGTCCAAATGGGCGCGGGAGCTCCATTGTCACCTTTACACCACCATTTTGGAGCGGGACGCCGGGCGGTTTTACAACACTGGCTTCATGCTTGGCCGGGACGGAGCGTTCCTGGGCAAGTACCGTAAAATCCACTTGACGTTGAGCGAGGCGGAATGCGGTGTCCTCCCCGGTTCCGAGTACAAGGTTTTCGATTTGGATTTCGGCAAGGTGGGGGTGGCGACCTGTTGGGACAACTGGTTCCCGGAGACGGCGCGGCTGCTGCGGCTCAAGGGGGCGGAGCTGCTCCTCTTCCCGCTGGCGGGCGACGGCGACCCGCGGCATTGGGAGCCGGTCTGGCGGACGCGGGCGCTCGACAACGGCCTTTACCTAGTGGCCTCCACCTCGATCGGCGAGGACGATCGCTGTCCGGCGCGGATCATTGACCCCTCTGGGGAGGTCGTCGCCGAGGCGACGGGAAGCGTGAGCTTCGCCTCGGCCAGGCTAGACTTGGACAAGAAACACTTGACTTACTGGCTTTCCGTCGGCCCCTGCGACGGCGAGGGGCGCAACCTCTATCGCGCCGAGCGACGTCCGTCCACCTATGGCGGGCTGGTGGAATGAAACCCCTGTTGGAGACACTGCGGTCATGCTGAAAGCCAAACTGCTTCACCCTGAGATACTCGGGACGTTGGCGCGCTGCGGGCATTTCTCCCGGGTGCTCATCGCCGATGGCAACTACCCCTTCCTGACGATGGCTCCGCCTGGGGCGGCGAAGGTGTACTTGAACCTGATGCCCGGCATACCGACGGTGACCAACGTGCTGGAGGCGCTGGTCTCCGCGGTCGTGATCCAGGCGGCGCTGGTGGTCGCCCCTCCCGACGACAGTTTCCGCGCCGTCCACCGGGAGTACGCCGCGCTATTGCCTGGCGTCGAGATCGAGGAGAAGGAGCGCTTCGCCTTCTACGACGAGGTCAAATCCTCCGACACCGCCTTGGTGGTGGCGACCGCCGATGTCCGCCGTTTCGCCAACTTGCTCCTGACCATCGGCGTCGTCCGGATGTGAGAGAAATCCTTGGGATTTCCTCCCTCCGCTCATTGACAACAACATGTTGTTGTAGTATGATGATGGCATGAAAACAAATTGCAACATTCGGGATGTCGCGGAGCTGGCCGGGGTTTCCCCTGGGACGGTTTCGCGGGTGTTGAACAACCGCATGGGCAAGACGCAGGTCTCGGCCGCGACGCGGGAGCGGATCATGGAAGCCGCGGAGAAACTGCGCTATGTGCCCAATGTTAACGCGCGTCGGCTCTTCGGCAAACGCAGCCACACGCTCGGGCTGGTCATCCCGTCGTTTACGGAAAGGGGTTCCCACGCCCTTGAGGACCGGCACATCGTCGGTATCGTCAACGGCATGGAAAGCGTCATGACCGAGGGCAAGTATCGGCTCTTGCTGCTGTTCAAGGACAAGGGGTTCATCGAGGAGAAGGAGTACCTGACGCTGTTCAGGGAGAAACAACTCGACGGGCTGCTGGTATGGGGGGCGGATCGGGACGAGTCTTTTTGGCTGGAGCTCAGCCAGAACGGGCACCCCCACCTCTTCCTGACGACTTGTCCGGATGGTGCCGCGGGGGATTTAGTCTTCAAGATGGATTATGTCGCCTCGGGGCATAGTGTCCTGGCTCATCTGTTGGAGCGGGGCCATGGCAAGGTGCTGTGGTGCAGGCCGGAGGACGGTTCGTCGCTCCTGCGGGACTTGGAGCTTGGTTTCCGGCAGGCGCTGGACGAGCGTTCGTTGACCTGGGAAGAGACCATTGTCCCTCATTTCTGCGGCTACGGCTATGAGGACGGGGAGCAAGCCATGGCCGCCGCGGTGCATAATGTCCAGGCCTTGCTCTTCGCCAACACTCCGCCAGCCTACCGGGCGTACGAATATTGCATGGAGCATGGGGTGAAAGTCCCCGCCGACATGGCGTTGGCTGCGTGCGATAGCTCCAGTCATGGCCATCCGCGGTTCAAAATAACGCGGGCCACCGGCAGCGACGTCCTGCTCGGGGAACATGCCGCGAGGGCTTTGATCGGCCTTGTCGAGGGCAAGGTGCCTAGCGTGGAAAACCGAATCCCAACCGAACTGGTGTTGGGCTGCACAACATAATGGGTGTGTTGCATCATGCAAACAGGGAGCGGGCCGAAAATGGATACAGTTATGCGGATATGGGTTGGGCTTAGGCTTGGGTGGGTGAGAAGTTTTACGCTTATCGAGCTGCTCGTGGTTGTCGCCATCATCGCGATATTGGCTGGATTGTTGTTCCCTGCGCTGCAGTCGGCCAAGAAGGTGAGCCGGTTGTCCGTTTGCACGAGCAACCTAAAACAGATTGGCTTGGCCATCTCCCTATACACCAGTGACTACGGAGACTACTTCCCGACGGCGGGGGCTCCGGGGTCGGACGAGGACATAAATTTGCCTTGGACTTTTGGGGGTGGGGACTCGTATGGCACCTCGACCCATCCGACGGTCAAGGCCGAGACGCGTCTCCTCTATCCGTACCTTCCGGTCAAGGGCGTGACGGGCAAGGTCACTGACAATTGCGTGTTTTGGTGCCCGGAGGACTATCAGGGACATAACAAATACTGGTCCAGTCAGTCCTGTTATTTTTGGAATGGCAACAGCTACAGCTACAACAACGCTGGCGGCTTCGGCGGTTACAAGAACCGCAGTAATCGCGTCGTTTCGGGATATCCGGTCGGCTTGGGGGACAAGAAAATCGCCAGCGTCTCCAACCCATCCAACCTAGCTATGACCTATGATTGCGACATTCCCAACCGGGGGCAAGGCTTTTACGCATGGCATACCCCGTTGAAGACCAACTTCGATTTCGTCGATGGTCATGCTGCTTTGCTAAGCACACCCTACCCTGGCATAACGTGGTGGGGTGGTACGGATGAGGTTGATTTCTAGCAAATCGCGGCAGGATGGCCAACTGCCTTTTCAGCAATCCCATAATTTAGGAGATACAGCAATGAACGTCGAATTCAAACTATCGTACCAGATGCCCACCGTGGCATGGGATGGGAAGGTCATAAGGAAACTTCCGGACGCCGAGATTAGCGGGTGGCTTGACCTCATGCGGCGTTGCGGCGTCGACGAGGTGATGCTCAGCGGCTACCATCTGGAGGAGGACTCCGATTTCGACGTCGACCGCGAGACGAGACGGCTCGGCGCCGAGCTCGCTTCCCGCGGCATGAGGGCGGCCCAGCATCACGGGCTCAGCGCGACCTACGCGCCGCTGGGGACGTCCCAGCGGGAGGCGGTGGAGCATATCTGCCGGGGTGTCGACTTCACCGCTAATCTCGGCGCCAAGGCGTTGGTGCTGCATAGCGGGCGCATAACAGGCCGCTTTGTCGGCACGGAGCCATACCTGGACATCTTCAAGCGGGAGTGTGCGGCGCATGGCCGGAAACGGGTGCTGGAACAGTGCGCCGAAAATTTGCGGGCCGCCGGGGACTACGCGGCGAAGCAAGGCGTCCTGATCGCCATGGAGAACCTCGACCGTTTCGAGCCGTTGGGCAGTCCCGAGGAGTTGCCCCAGTTGATAGCTCTCGCCGATTCCCCCGCCGTCGGCTACTGCCTCGATTCCGGCCACGCCCACTGCGCCGGTAGTGACTTGCTGAAATGGATCGAGGTGATGGGGGACAAGCTTTTCACCACGCATTTCCATGACAACCACGGGCCAAGCGCGGCGGTCCTCAACTCGACCGGGCTGGTCGCTCCGCATGGCATCGACGAGCACCTGCCGCCGGGGTTCGGCACCATCTCCTGGATCGACGTCATCGTGGCGTTGGTCAAGTCGGACTACTCCCGTAGCGTCAATTTCGAGTCCGGCGCTTGGCCGGAGATGGAGCTGGAGGTCGGGCTCAAGGCAGCAATCAGCTATTGGCGCGTCAGCGAACGCCTAGCGGCCAGAAAGCTCGCGAAGGAGGAGTGACCAATGGAGCCAAGAGCGAGACATTATGTGGACGGGACTATAGCCGACCATCGTGCCGTGGCGTTCACGCTCGTCGAGCTCCTCATCGCCGTCGCGATCATTGCGATACTGGCTGGCATGCTGTTGCCCGCCCTGAAAAAGGCCAGGGACACCGCGAACAAGTCCCTCTGCGTCAGCAACCTCAAACAGCTTGGCGTCGGGATGGCTTATTATCTGGACAATTACAACGGCTGGTTCCCTACATGGGATTATGGTGTCGCCCCCAATCCGAGGTTTTGGTACAACTTTGTCGATTATGAGCTGAGCGGGAAAGAGGCGTCCTTGAATTCGAATGGCCTGGCGGGAACCAAGCTGAGCGTCTGGATATGCCCGTCAAACCCCTCGCACGGGTGGGGTTACAACGATCTGTCCTATGGCTACAATGCCTATCTGGGATTTTACCACCGCGATGGCGTGGTTGTGACCCAACACGTCCATGCTCAGAAAGTCATGCGCCCGTCCGGGATAATCATGTTGGGTGATGGCGACGGCGACAAGGACTATGACTCGTATTTAGGGCCGAGTTATTGGACGGCGGGATATCGCCACAGCATGGGCGGCAACATCGTCTTCGTGGATCAGCATGTCGATTGGATGCGTATTAAGGATGCCTGCCGGCCCGGGGTGGTTTGGGACGGCGCCCGCTGGAACGGTGGAACGGACTCCAACGAATCGAACCGTCTATGGGGAAAAAATGGCAGCTATGCGGTCCCTTGACATGCGATGCCAATTTTAGCTGAAGGGCATGCGCCCACTTTCAACGCGGCATGTAGGCGTTGGAAGCCATGTGAACTCAATGAATTTATAGATGATACAATAAGGTTGATTTAACACAGGAGCGTGTCGTATGGAGAGCCAAGAATTGAACACCAAATCCTTATGGGCCATGATGGCGACGGGCGTGTTGTCCTCGTGCTTGGTGACGGCGCTGGCATGCGCCGAGCCCATCGTCTTCACCAAGTTCCAGAAAGCGTCTCCGGACGGGGCGGGTGTCGTGAAACTCAATGGCACCAGCGCCGGCATGGGTACCGCCGCTGTGACGTTGGACATTGTCAAACCGGTCAAGCTCAAAATGAAGATCCGCCGCGCGGCGGTGTCGGATAAGCCCGGACATTTCGGCGTCGAGCTGCTTGGGGGCGACGGTTTCCGGGCGCATTTTTACAGTCATGACGGAGCCAACTTTATCTCTGCGCTGCACCAGGGCAAGACCAAGATCAACGACAAAGGGGAAAGAGGAGCGAAAGAGCTGTTCCCCGTCCGTGCGGACGCCCCGTGGGGCGACGTGACGATCTATGTCCAGCCCAAGCTGGCCGAGCTGCACGTCGCTGGCGAGCCGCGGGGGATAGTTAACGCCAACCTGTTGCCGCTCAAGCGGCTGAGCGTCTACGGCTATCATAACGATGTCGAGGTAAAGGACGTGGAATGGGAGACGCTGCCCGAGGTGGAGCCCGTGTCCACCGACCCCAACCCGTCGTTTCAGGCCGCGTTTGATGACGGCTTGGTTGGAATGACCACGCGGGGCGAGCTCGCCCCGACTATGTCGGCCAACGTCGAGCTAGTCCCCGGCGTCTCCGGCCAGGCCGTCCGGCTCGCCGCCAAAGGCAAGAAACCAAAGGACTTGCCCCAGTTGGAGTATGACGTCAAGGGGCTCTTCGCCGACCATGGCGCGGTGATGTTCTGGATGAAGAGCGATTGGGATGGAGCCTACACCGGTGACATGCCCCCCTATCCGATGCTTGCCGGGCTGGACGCCACTGGCAAGGGGAAACTGAACATCGCCATGACTTGGTGGATTTCTTTCGCCCTGGGGCGCACCGGGACGTTGAAGAGCGAGGAGCTGAAGCGCGACTCGCGTTGGAACTGGCGCCGCGGCGACTGGAACCACGTCGCCGTGGTGTGGAGCGACGGCGGCTGGTGCAAGGCTTACCTTAACGGCTTGCCTTACCAGCAGCCCTTCGGTTTCAACGGCAAGATCCTGACCAACCTAGACCAGAAGGCGATCACGCGCCTGGTTGTGGGAACTGGTTCAAAGGCGTCGGAGGCGGCGTTCGACGAGCTGAAGATCTACAAGCGTCCGCTCTCCAACGGCGAGGTTTACGACGAGTACCGCAAATTCATGCCGGTCGACCTGCTCGTCGACCGCTCGACGCTCGACGCCGGCAAGCCCCAAGAGGTGGTGGTGCTGGCCGCCCCCGGCGGCTACTATATGCATCCCATGCCCGCCGATCGTCCCCTTTCCATCGGCAGGGTCGAGATCAAAATGCAGCTTGAGTCCGAGGACGGCAAGGTCGTGGCGGAAAAAAACTTCTCCTTGAACATGAGCGAGCCGACCGAGCTGAGAATGCCGGTGGAGAAGCTCGCCGCGGGGAAATACCGCCTCAAATGCGCCGTCAGCCCGGGGCGGTCCCCGCTGGGGCAGTTGCTGGATATTTTCAGCGCGCCTCGCCCCGCCAGCACGGTGCAACGCTCGTTTGAGCTGCAGGCGTACCAGCCCAAAGAGCCGATGGCGCCAGGCAATGACGACATCCAGCTCGGCGAGCTCATTTTCTCCAAGGACATCAAGGACGGCAAGCTGCTGGACGCCGGCGGCGTGAAAGTCGTCGCCTCGCCCCTCGGCGAATACCTCGAAGGTGGCGACCACAAGGAGAACCGCTTCTCCTTCGAGGTGCCGTTCCCGGAGAAATATCTGGACGGCCGCCCGGTGATGCTTGAGATCGAATGGCCGGACGACAAGCCACGCTCCATGGGGCTGTACATGTACCCGGAATCCAAAAAGGCGAACCACCGCGACCGGCTCGGCGGCGGCGTTCAGAGCGGCGTCGAGTTTCCGCTGACCGGCAAGATGCAGAAGACCAAGTACCTCTTTCACCCTGGCCTAAAGAGCTACCTCTTCGAGGCGCGGACGATGGTCGGCAAGTTCCCCGCGGCCGTCGCCGGTTTCCGTGTCTACGCCATCAAGAACGAGCGCCTGCCCAAGTTGGCGGTGAACTATCCTGAAAATCTGCCGCCTCGTCGCTTCGGCCACCGCGACGAGGACGAGACCGCCGACCAGAACTTGGGCTGGGACTACAAAGGCAACACTGCCCAAACCATGACCGAACGGCTCCTGGACTACCTGGATTACACCGGGCAGAACGCCTGGCAGTATCCCTTCATGCGTTACACCGGCTATAATATCGCCATGGAGGGGACGTTGCACACGCTCTACCCCGGACCCGCCGACACCTACCGCTACATGATCGACGCCTTCAAACGCCGCGGGAAAACCACCATCGGGGGCATCGACCTTTTCACTCTGCCGGAGATGAAGATGTTGCCGGACGAGACAGAGGAACAAGTCAAGAGAGGCTGGACGTTGACCAAGTTTGACGCCCCGCCGGTCCAGCCGAACCAGTACACCAAGCCGAACCACGCCAACCCCGAAGTGCGCGCCATGATCGCCAGCCACGTCAAGGAGACGGCGCGGCGCTTCGACAACGTCCCCGGTTTCGACGGTGTCAACATGACCACCCAAAGCATGGGGTTCTACTCCGGCCTGGACGACGGCTACGACGACTACACCTTGAAACTGTTCTCCAAAGAGACTGGCGTGGACGTGGCCGCCAAGGGCGGCGCCGAACGCCATGAGTTTCTGACACAGGAACCACAACTTTCCGCCTGGCGGAAATGGCGCGATGAGCAGTCAGTCAAACTCTACCGTCAAATCCGCGAGGAGATGGACGATGTCGATCCTGGGCTCAAGTTGTACCTGAATGTCTCGGCGACGCCCTCCCCGGAGCTCGCGGCGTTGTATGACGAGCTTCGGACGATCAAAGGCCTCCAGCTCGTCCCGTTGCGCTTTTGCACCGATCATCGCCATCGCATGCATTGGGGAAGACCCCCCGGCGATGGTGACGAGCGGCTTTACGCCCCCGCCGAGGTCGCCAAGCTCATGAACGGCACACTCGGCTTTGTCGACAGCTATCCTTCCTATTTCGAGAGTTTCAACGGCTCGCTGAAAAACGACGTCTATTGCAGTTATTTCCAGAACGCCGACGTCAAGCCGTTCGGGCGCTACTTCCTCAAGGAGTTGGCGTTCGCGGTCGCGGCGATGGACGCCCAGCGGGTGCTGATCGGGGCGCAGCCGCTGGGCACTTGGGGCCGCGACGTGGAGGCGCGGGAGTTCGCCAAAGCCTATTGCGCCTTGCCCGCGCTGCCATTCGAGAACGCCCAGGGGGCGCAGGCCCCCGTGACCGTCCGCTATCTGAACACGGAGAAGGGCAGCTACCTCTACGCCGTGTCCATGCTCTGGGGCGATTGCGCGACCACGTTGTCGCTCTCCTCGCCGGTTTCCCTCAAGGACTTATCCACGGGCGAGATGGTCGCCAACGGGCGAATCAAGCTCAAGCCTTTTGAGTTGCGTTCCTTCTATGCGGCGGACCCCCAGTTGAAAGTCACCGCGGTCAAGACCGTCGTTCCCGGCGGCGTCGCGGACTTCTATCGTGGGAAGCTGGGGGGGACGCAACAGGCGCTCGACAAGCTGGCGGCGGAGAAAATCGATTGCGCCGAGGCGGTGGCGGCGCTCGCCACCATGCGGACGCTGCTGGCGAAGGGGCAGTTCGCCGAGCTTCACCGACTGCTGTTCTCGCTCGCGGTCGCCGAAGTGATGGACAAGGCTGACAACTTCAAGAACATCGCGGAGCAGGCGGCGATGGTCCGGCGCGGCCATTATGCGGTGAATTGCGGCTCCTTTTGCTTCTACAAAGCCAAGAATGGGACGCTCTTCTTCCCCGACCGCCCCCTTGGCAAGGGCGACTATGGTTACGTCGGTGCCTACAACAACGTGGTGCGCGATACCGAGGGCATCAAGGCCGACGACCCGGAGCTGTACCTGACCGAGGCGTACAGCGTCGACGCCTACAAGTTCAAAGTCCCTCCCGGCGACTACAAGGTCCGCCTCTATTTCAAGGCTGGCTACAAGAAGGGGTTCAAACCCGACATCTTTGTCTTCAACGTCGATGTCCAGGGCAAACGGGCGCTGGACAACTTCGACCTGGTGACCGCCTGCGACAGCGATTTCAGCCGGACGCTGATCAAGGAGATCCGTGATGTCAAGGTGGTTGACGGCTCTCTTGAGATACGCTTCGGCGTCGACAGCAAGCATGACCCGAGCGTCAAGATGGTCAACGCCATAGAGGTGATCCGACAGTAGCGCGGAAAGCCGCGGAATGGAAAAGGATATGATTATGCGTGTCAGTTCGCAAAAATTCGCCAAGGAGGCATGACGATGGAATTCAAGTTGAAGTATTATCTGGTCGACCTCGACGGGACGCTCACGGACTACCGCCCTGGGGCGTTGGCTCCCGAGAGGCTTCTCGGGGGGAATTTCCTCTTCCCCATTTTTCGCGACATGATGGTGGAGCGCGGGTTCCAGCGCGGGGAGGCGGAGGCGAGGATCGTCCAATTGGCGCGGGACGTGGTCTATTGGGACTACACCGACTTCATCGTGGAGTTCGAGCTTCCAGTTGAGGAGGCGCATCGGCGGCTGCGCGCTTGGCATCGGGAGAACTTGCTCGTCTACGACAAGACGGTCGAGTTGGTCCGGCGCCTCAGCCAGGACGGGCGCAAGCTCTTTGTCATGAGCAACAACCCCTACCTGGGATGCCTGATGAAGCTTGAGGCCGCCGGGCTGGCCGACGCGTTCTCCGCGCCCTGTTTCAGCAGGGTTTTCGGGACCAACCTGTTGCGCGGCTGCAAAAACGACCCGGAGGTTTGGCGTCGCGCCCTGTCTCAAATCCCCGCGCCCGTCTCCGAGATCGGCGTGATCGGCGACAACCCCGTGGAGGATGGGGAGTTGCCCCGCTCGTTGGGGATCGGCGAGAGCGTCATCCTGCGTCCGGCGCTGGTTTGACCGGAATGATTCTGACGCCGGAGTTTTTGACGTCGGCCAGGAGCGCCACGGCTGCCTCGGTCATGGCGGCGATGGGCTTGACCGCGAACGGGAAGGGGGACTGGGGCGAGTCGGCGAAGTTCAATATGGGGATGTCCATGCCCAACGCGCTTATGGCCCGCGCCGCGCCGGACGCCACGGTGTCGCCGTCGGTGATGATGGCCTGGGGGGGGCGGGCAGAAAGGGTGGCGCGTAGGACCGTTTCGCATTTGAGGGTGTCCTGCTCGCATTCAAGATGACGACAATCCTGAGTTTCCAATCCCAGTTGGGCGAGGGCGGCGAAGAAGGCGTCGCGGAGTCGCGCGCCACGTCGCCGCATCGCTCCCGGGCCTTCTCCGAAATGAAGTGGGCCGGTGGCCAGCAGGAGGCGTGTGAGGCCTCTGGACGCTAGTCGCCTGACGGCCAATTCGGAGAACGCCTGGTCGTCGGGGAGCACCGCGGGGATTTCTTGGCGGCCGTAGTCTCCGTCGATGGAGGCAAGCGGCGTGCCCAGGGCGACCAACTTGTCGATGTCGTCCTTGCCCAGGGGCGTTCCGGCGAGGATCAGTCCGTCCATCCGGCGTTTGGCGAGCAGCTCCTCCATTACGGCGTTGTTGGCGTCGCCCAGCGATCTGCCGTTGGCGCTGAGGAGGTGGAGGTTGGCGCCGCGTCTGGCGCAGGCGGACTCCAGACCGAGGATGAGCTCCGTCCCGAACGTCTGCGACGGCGCGCCCTCCGGGAGCATGGCCCGCAGGTTGAAGAGCAACACGCCGTAATCGACCCCGGTCTTCGGCCTCGCCCCGACGAACGTACCTTTGCCATGGAAGCGTTGGAGCAACCCGTCCTCCACCAGCCGCGTGTAGGCTTGGCGGGCGGTCATGGGGCTGATGCCCAACGATTTCGAGATGTCCATCTCCGCGGGGAGGCGGTCGCCGGGCTTGAGCCCGCCGCCCTTGATCATGTCCCGCAGTTGGGCGGCTATCTGGTGGTAGAGGGGGAGCGGGGAGTCTTTGTCTATCTTCAAATCCATGGCGTCCTCGAAGGTTCTGGTCATGCATAGCACTATAAGACATTCGCCCCGCCGTGTCAAACTGCGGGCTTGACAAAACGCCGGCTTTGACTTATAGTCTTATATAAGATGCGAAAATAAGGAGTGCGTCCATGAAAATCTACATCGAGACCGACATCGAGGGGATCGCTGGATTTGCGTTCGGCGACGACAAGCTGGAGGGGCGCAGGCGCGACCTCTATTTCGAGAAGATATGCAGGCTTCTCACCGAGGAGGTCAACGCCGCCGTCGAGGGAGCCCTTGAGGCCGGAGCCGACGAGGTGGTCGTCCACGACGGGCACGGGCTGGGCTACAACATCGACGTGGAGCTGCTCCACCCCGAGGTGCGGATACTCCATGGCGTGTCCACCTACGCCCCCAACTGGCAGCCGGGGCTGGACGGCAGCTTCGACGCGGTCGTCGGGGTCGGCGGCCATGTGATGAAGGATAGCGACGGCATCACGCCGCACACGCTCTTCACCGTGAACGACACGTTGAAACTGGGCGAGTTCCACATGACCGCCGCCCTGGCCGGGACGTTGGGCGTGCCTTTTGTCTTCGCCAGCGGCGACGACCGCCTTGAGGCGCAATTGCGGAGGCTCGTCCCCAACTTGGAATACGCCGCCGTCAAGAAGGCTTGGTCGCCTTGCTACGCCGAGTCGCTGTCGCCCCAAAACGCGCGGGCGCTGATCAAGGAGGGCGTCGCCAAGGCCCTCCGCCGCCTCGACCAGATCAAGCCCTGCGTTTTGCCGGTCAAGCCACCCTACAAGGTGGGGATCTTGGGGGCGGACCACCAGGACCCCGCCGCCATCGTCACCAGCGACAGCTTCTGGGAGGCGGTCATGGGGGCGCTGGAGACGATATTCCATTACGAGCTGGTCAGGCAAGAGCCTTGGCCCATTATGCCCAGGGGACCGATGTTGAACAAGCATCAGCTTATCGCGCGTCAACGGCAAACGTCCTGAAGGGAGAGCCATGAACAGCAGGGAAAGAGTGTTGAAGTCCATCAGCTTCGAGGAGCCTGATCGGGTGCCCGTCGATCTGGGTGGCACCACCGGCGCCAGCGGTGTTCATGTCCTCGCCTATCACCGGTTGAAAAAAGCGCTTGGGCTCGACCCCACGGTCAAGTGTGGGGATGTCATGCAGATGTTGGCCATCGTTGAGGACGAGGTGAGGGAACGCTTAGGGCTTGACGTCGTCCAGGTCAACCCTCTCACCTTCAACAAGGCATGGACGCCCGTCCCGGTTTTCGCGGGGATGGGGCAGTCCCTGCTGCTGCCGTCCGGCCTGGACGTGTCGAGGGGGCGGGATTCTGGCTGGACGCTCAAGGGGCGCGCCGGCGCGAGCTTCATCATGCCCCCGGACTCATACTACTTCGACGCCGACGATGGCAAGGGCTGGTTCTCCTTTCCCTACGAGCTCACGGATGAATACCTGGCGGGGCTGTCGAAGGACACGGAGGAGTTGTTTGACGCGACGGACTACGCCATCGCCTTGAATTTCGGAGGCAACTTCGGTTCCACCGACCCCGAGTTCTTGATGGACTTGCTCGTCGAGCCAGGGAAGATCGAGGAGTCGCTGTCGCGGCGCTGCGACGAGCTTGTCCGGAAATACAGTTTGCTGAGCGAGGCCGTCGGCGATTTCAGTTTCTGCGTCGTCTTTGCGGACGATTTCGGTTCGCAAGTCGCGCCGATGCTGAGCCCTGACCTTTTCCGGGAGCGGATCGCCCCGCACTACAAACGCTTCGCCGACTGGCTCCATGGCAAAACGCGATGGAGGCTCTTCCTTCATTCCTGTGGCGCGGTCGAGCCTCTCATCGAAGATTTTATCGCCATGGGCGTCGACATCCTCAACCCTGTCCAGACTTCAGCGACGGGGATGGATCCAGCCCTCCTCAAGCGGAAGTTCGGCGGCAGGATCGTCTTCTGGGGTGGGGGCTGCGACACGCAGAGCGTCCTCGGGTTCAAGAGCTCGGAGGAGGTCAAGGCGCATGTCCGGGAGAGAATCCGCATCTTCGCCCCGGGCGGCGGTTTCGTCTTCAACCAGGTTCACGCCATCCAGCCCACCGTCGACACCGCGTCGATACTCGCCATGTTCGCCGCCGTCCATGAACAATAGGAGACTATAAATGAATTGGACATCCCCCCGTCTGGCCGCCGGTGGCCACGAATGGTTCCGGTCTCTCAGGACGCTGCTTTACGACGCCTACTGGCCGCCGTTCCATCCCCGGTTGGACTACGAGCCGGAGCGGGGCGTGGCGGTCGCCAAGGCCATGGGGGCGGACGCCATCCGCTTCGGGACGGTCGGCAAGTGGGCCTTGTTCCCCAGCGCGGTGATGCCCCAGCACCCCGACTTGGGCGGACGCGACCTGCTCGCCGAGACCATCGCCGCGGCCAGGCGGGAGGGCGTGAAAGTCATCGCCTACGCCCCGGTCGGGCATGGTTTACCCCGGTCGCTGGTCGAAGTGGACCGGCCCGCCTGGGCCTACGTCCTCGACGACGGGAAGCCGCCCGCCGGGAGTCGTCACTTCGGCGGGCCGGAGGTGGTTCCGGTCTGTACCTTCGGGCCGTACCGGCGGGACGTCCTCGCGATGCTCCGCGAGATCGTCGCCCACGATATCGACGGGCTCTACATCGACGGCCCCTACCAGGGCTGGATTTTCGAGGACACCATCTGTCAGTGCCCCTCTTGCAAACGGCTTTTCCGGGAGCGGACGGGGCGCGGACTCCCCGCCAACGCCGCCCCGCGGGACCCGGCCCACGCCGCCTTCGTCGCCGACGGCTTGGCCGCCTTGATGGCCGAGATCAGGGCCATCGCCTCGACTAAAAATCTCCCGTTGCTCTTCAACTCCTGCGCCATGGAATATCTGGGCTCCGACCGGCAGGCCGCGCTCGCCGAGTTGGCCGACGGCTTTTTGGTGGAAAGCTCGATGGGCGGCATCAAAGGCATCGGCAAAGGCTTGTATCATGACAAGGTGATTTGGAACTACACGCGGCGGCACTCCTGTTGGCCACGGCTCAGCGAGCCGGAGGACGAGGCGGAGGACTGCGTCTCGGCCCTCCTCTCGACCGCCCAGGGGGCGACGCCGATCGTCTCCTATGGCGGCAGGTTCCTTTACGACGGCTCCTGCCGCGGGCCGTTGACGGAGACGTTCAAATACCTTGAGTCCATCAAACCCGGCGTCAAGGGCGCCAGACCTTCGCGCCATGCCGCGGTGGTCTGCCCCGCGGGGTTGAGCACTAAGGACGACGCGGCGGTTTTGGCCGCCTACGAGCTGCTCCGCGAACTTGGGCTACAGTGCGTGGCGACGCCTCGTGACCTGCTGCTCGACCCGGCGGCGCTGGCCGAGTTCGCCTTCGTTATGCTTCCCTCCTTCGACCGTCTCGAATTGGGGGAGGTGGAGGTTTTGCTGAACTATGTCGCCGCTGGTGGTGGTCTGCTGGCGACCGGAGCCCGGCTTGTGGCGAACGACCACGACGCCCTGAGTCGGCTGTTTCTGCTTGAACCCGCCTCCGAGCTGCTGGCATTGTCCGAGCGCTTCCGTTGGGATCAGGTTGATTCACCCTATGAGTGCTATTTACGTTGGCGGGGACGGCTGTTGCCCTTGGGCGAATATGGGATGACGCGAGCGCTTGAGGGCTCCGAGATCCTGGCTGACATCTCCATCGGCGGCGACGGGCAGGGACTGCTGCCGGGCGCTGTCATGCGGCGGCTGGGTGAGGGGAGGGCGGTCTTCGTCCCCAGTTCGCTTGAGCTGACGTGGAAGGCGACCCGGAACCGCGGGCTCGCCGACTTCGCCTCGTACCTGTGTGGAAGCGTCTCCAGCCGTCCGCCCACCTTCAAGGCGTCGGGGGCTGCGAAAGTTTTCATCAACGTCCTCGCGACGGCGGACAAGGGCTTGGCCGCGCACTTGGTCGACTGCGATCCTGGGCGCGGCTTGGTCGAAGGGCTACGTTTGGAGTTGGCCGTCCCTTTTGGCGCCGAAGTGGTCAAGGCGACGCGTCTTTCCGAGGCGTCGGACATGCCGTTCAGCGTGGCGGATAGCTGGCTGCGTTTCGAGCCGCTCGCGTTCCGCAAAGGCGAATGCGTTGAAATCAAATTGAAATGGAGGCTTTGAGCTATGGATTCCTTGAAAGGCAAGCGGGCGCTGGTCACGGCTGGCGGGCAGGGGTTGGGCAAGGCGATTGGCGCGGCGTTGCTGAAACGGGGTTGTTCGCTGGCGGTCCACTATCGCGGCAGCCGCGACGGGGCGTTGGAGAGCGTCGCGCTCGCCGAGTCGCTGGGGCTCAACGCGGTGGCCGTGCAGGGCGACCTCACCTTGGACGCCGACGCCCGGCGGGTGGTCGACGAGGCGGCGGTGGCGCTCGGCGGCCTCGACATCCTGGTGAACAACGCGGGCGACTTGGTGGGGCGCCGTCTGCTCCCCGAGATCGACCTGGAATTTTGGAACAGCGTCCTGGACGTGAACCTCAAGAGCATGATGCTCGTGACGCGCGCGGCGCTGCCGTACCTCAAGGCCGCCGGGATGGCGAGCGTGGTGAACATGGCGTCGCTCGCCGGGCGTAAGGGCGGGCATCCCGGCTCGCTAGTCTACTCGGCGGCGAAGGGGGCGGTCCTGACCTGGACGCGCGCCCTCTCCAACGAGCTTGCGCCTCTGGGCGTGAGGGTGAACGCCGTGGCGCCGGGCTTCATTCTTGGCAGTAGTTTCCATGCCACGCACACGACGGCGGACTCCGCGGAAAAGACCATCGCCGGCATCCCGCTGGGCCGCGCCGGCACGCCCGAGGACGTCGCCAGCGCCGTGGCCTTCCTGGCCGCGGAGCTGGACGGCTTCATCACCGGAGCCACCTTGGACGTCAACGGCGGCGTTTACTGCGCTTGAGGCCTACTCCTGGCGGACGCCGCTGATCGTGCCGGTGGCGCCCTGGTTGGTTTGGTAGGTGCCCTCGAACTCGCTCTCCGAGCTGATCTCCGCCTTGATGGTGAAGGAACGGCTCTTGGCTTGGTCGTTGCCGTTGAGAGTTAGCTGGGTCTGGTTGATGGTGCCGGTGATGACGAATTGACCTTCGGCGTCGTTCGCCTGGCCAGTCAAGTTGTACTGGCTTTGGCTCAAGGTCATGCAGCCGGTTTTGGTCTTGCCGGACTTGGCGGGGACGTAGTCGTAGTCCCAGACGCCGCTCAGGTTGGTGTGTTTCGGAACCGACGACCAGCAGCCGCCGACTAGGACGAGCAACGCCGCCCCCACAAGCATGGACATGATTGAACGCATGGTGTTTCCCTTTCATTTGCGCATGTTGCCGTAAGAGTATACGGGTTTCGGGAAAATGCAAGGGAAAACGGGGCGGACGTCTCCGTCCACCCCGGTTGTCCGCCTATTGGCGTTTGCCGGTGATCTCGCCCGCCGCGCCCTGGTTGGTCTGGTAGGTGCCCTCGAACTCGCTTTCGGAGTCGAGGTCGGCCTTGATGGTGAACCTGCGGTTCTTGCTATTGTCGAAGCCGTTGAGCGTGAACTGCTTTTGGGCGATATTACCGCTGAGGGCGAACTGCCCTTCGGCGTCGTTCGCCGTGCCGCTGAACGAGAAATCGCTCTGGTGCAAGTCCATGGAACCGGTTTTAGTTTTGCCCGTGTCGGTCGGGGTGTATTCGTAGTCCCATTTGCCGGTCAGGTTGGGGTTCTGCGGGACTGACGAGCAGCCGCTGAGGGCGAGCGCCGTCACTCCGAGAATCATGGCCATGGCGTAACGCATCATAACACTTCCCTTTCAGTTTGTGGTTGCCGCGAGGATCCCCGCCGTATACTTTTATACGGTTCTTCGGCGAAATGCAAGGCGCGCTCGGCTTATTCCACGCCGTGGCGGAGCTCGGCGTTCATATCCTTGACCTCCTGGTCCGTTTCCAGGGACATCCGCCATTGGGGGCGCTTGCGGAACTTGTTGACGAATTTCTTGGTCAGGACGCCTTTGTTCTCCAGGTGGACGTAGCAGGCGCGCATGCAGCCTTTGGCCCCCTCGATGGCCACGTTGAAGCCCATGCCGCTGTGGGCCGGGCCGACCGCTTTGACCAGCTCCTCGCCGCCGCAGTATTTGCCCTCGAACTGCGAGGTGTCCACCTTCGGGTCCATGAAGGGGTTGAACTCCGGGTTGCCGCCCCGGTAGCCGATGGAACATTTCAGGAAGTCCATTTTGCCCCATTCGACGTCATGCCCGGCGATCCGGATTTTCTCGGTCTCGGTGGGGGAGAGGGCGCAGGCGCTGCATTCCCGGACGCAGCTCATGCAGCGGTCGCAGATCTTGCCTTCGAAGATCGGGTCGGGCTCCAGGGGCGCGTCGGTCAGGATGGTGGCGAGACGTTGCAAGGGGCCGAACTCCGGCGTCAGGAAGACCTTGCTGTAGCCGAACTCGCCCAGGCCGCAGACGTAGGCCGCGATCCGGTCGTCGACCAGCACGTCGGGGTTGGGGTTGCCGGGACGGACCGGGCGGCTGACCGTCGGGTCATGCTGCTGGGTGTGGAAGGGCACCGAGACCTTGACCTGCTCGTTGGGGATCGGCACGGACTCGTAACCGTGATCCTCGATGAAACAGGTCAGCTCGCGTTGGACGGTGGGCATGTAGATCCGGTTCAGCCCGGCGTAGCCCATCGCCGTGTAGGTGACGAAGTGCGTCCCCTCCTCGATGCCCCGCAGATAGCCCCGCGGGATACGGAACGCCAAGCTGATGCAGCTCTTGGCGTCCGGGAAAATGTACCGGGGGTCCTGCTGCTTTGGCGCCCCCTCGAAACGGTCCATCGACCCGATCCCGCAGAGGTCGGCCCCCAGTTCCTTAGCCATCCGCTTCACCATCTCCGACGTCAACATGGCAATTCCCTTTCTGGTTCATAGTATGTGGGCTACAGCCCATGCCATCTATAATAACGCCAGCCAGGGACGCCACAAGATTCCATCGAATAATAATGTATTTTATTTGAAATTATACAAATGTATTGTATAATGAGACGAAAGATATCATGAGTAAGGCGAGGTAGCCTTGGAAGGAAAAAACCTCCTTTGTGGGATAGATTGAGACTGGCCGTAACAATCAACAAAGGAGGTAGGAAATGCAGAGGAAAGGTAACGTGATGGCCC
>Ga0209467_1000272_pt1 | contig 88322 bp, 77 predicted proteins | sample Higcelwee11metaG_FD_187175 | JGI IMG/M metagenome (GOLD analysis project Ga0209467, IMG submission 187175) | Freshwater pond sediment microbial communities from the University of Edinburgh, under environmental carbon perturbations - High... | ecosystem: Environmental > Aquatic > Freshwater >...
CCTCTCTCATATCCTGAGGCATCGGCCTAACTTCTCTGGTATGAGTATCATTGACTTGAAAGCCTGGTTCCGGGCCGGAAAATACGTGCGAGAAACATTAAAACTGCTTCCGCAAATCCCAGAAGGGGTTTCTATTCAGTCCATCTCTGAGAAGGTAGCCGCTCTTGGGCGAGTTAACGAACTCGAACGTGTTGTTTAATGGCGAAGGTATTGTCATTTTATGAAATGATTAATAGTGGGTGAAGGTAAAACCAAGCCCCATTTTTTTAGGAGACCAACTATGGTAACAATAAACAAAGAGAACATAGCTATTTCCATGGACCAGGAAGGATATCTTACAGATTTTGAATCTTGGAATGAAGAAATCGCATGCGTTTTGGCACACAATGAAGGCGTTTCTCAAAAATGCCCTTTAAACAAGGAGAAAATAGAAATATTAAAATTTCTTCGAGACTATTATAACAAATTTGAAGCGTTTCCAATCGTTCGAGCCGTCTGCAAACGTGTGGGTCAATCAAAGAACTGCCAATATGAAGAGTTTCCTGATCCGCTTGTGGCATGGAAAATCGCAGGACTCCCCAAACCCACACCAGAGGTGTTAGCAAAAATAAAATCCAATACGTGATAGGTTGAGAGCTTTTTTCTATTAAAAAAAATTTGGACACTTCAAATAAAAGAACTTGAAAAGGGCTACACTCATATCAAACAGAATCTGTTTTTTTTTGGCTCATGTCGTGTTTGAGGGTCTTTTAAGGGCGTATTTGATCCAACTATTTGAATTTATTTAAAATACAGCAAAGGCTTACGATCTCCAATATTGGACGTATTGCCAATAATTTCAATTCATTATGAATAATCATAAAAATAGGACCCCAAAACGCGACAAGAGCCTTTTGTTTTTGTATACAACTCTCTGGGGGTACCGATTGCAGCCGGTGTTCTTTATCCGGCTTTCGGCCTGCTTTTGAGTCCGATGATTGCTGCGGCAGCCATGAGTTTCAGTTCCGTGTCAGTTATCGGCAATGCGCTCCGGCTGCGCAAAATAAAGATCGATTGATGAAACCAATAACTGCTGAGAATGAGGGACTTGGATTGGATTAAATTGTATAAAAAAGGAGGTGAAAAATATAACAGAAGACAAGCAGAAATAAAAACAATATGAGGACATTGTCAAAGAAAAAAACGAGGAACGACAGCGCACTATGGACAAAATGTCCGTGGACATGTCTGAAGTCCACACTTATGACAAGAACCGGGCTGACGATTCGGGAAAATGTTTATAAAATCTGATATCACTGCAGCCGGGATGAATTCCCACTGATGGTCTCTTGTTTGTCAAAGGCATCTGAGGATGCTGGGATTCAAATTCACAACTTGTATATTAAAGGATGGAAATCAATGGATAAAAAAGAACTCTGCAAGAAAATCGAACAGGTATACCCGGATATCGGAGAATGCGGAATTGATTTAGAGGTTATATATGACAATGATAACAGCCGTTGGAAGGTTCTCTTGAAAAAGGATAACAAGTCTCTGGCAACCTTTCTGGAACCCGGAGATGCAGAACTCTGCATGGAAGGCCGCCAGTGTGTCAGCCTGGGTATTGAAATCAGACAGCTCAAAGATAACATCGAAAAATTGTCTTCATAAAAAAAGGAGAATGCAGAGGGGGTCTCGGATCATGAAAACCATTAAAAATGCAGATTGGGCATCAAAAGGTTTAAGCGGTCGCAGACCCACCTGCAAAATGGTGGTCTGCCTGGATTCATTTCTGCATAAATGGGTTGCAAAGTGAGCAAACTCACAGGAATTCAACCACTATGGGCTTTCAGCCCATAGTGGTTGAATTCTGACAAATCTCCAGATTCTGTGGTCACATCAGCAAGAACTCGGCCTGGAGCTGCGAAGGGAAATAAAAGGGGCTGGAACTTGACAATGGATTCTGCCGAATGTAAATTACATGTATACATTTAAACCATGAATGAAACAGCACAGATAAAAGTTAAGATTACAGAGAAGAACGGTAAATCCATTTTCAAAGAGTGGTTTGCAGGGCTTGAAAATAAGGCCAAAACCCAGATAATCCGCCGGTTCGCACAGGTAACCACAGGAAACCTTGGAGACTATAAATATTTGACCTACATTTCGCTCTTTAATTCATAACTATTTGAATTTATTAATAGCGGAGTTAAAATTGAGTGAGAATGCATAATTTTATTTCTTATAAATTAAAATAGTTACAGAAACAAGCGAAATGTAGGTTTGAGGGATAAGGTATCAGAGCTCAGATTCCGGGACGGCCACAGGATTTATTATACCATGATATCTCCTGATATGCTTTTGTTGCTTGGAGGAACGAAATCAAGCCAGAATAAAGATATTGAAAGGGCTATAAAATGGCTGAAAGAATTGGAAAGATAAACACAGAATCCATGCAAGACATGGACGATTTTATTATTGAACAACTCCGCGAATCTCCGGAACTTATCCCAGATTTACTGAAAAGCTCCATCCAGGATTTAACTGCCGAAGAAGATAACTTCAAAAGCGTAATGAAGACCCTCTATTATATCACCCGGGCAAGGGAAGGCGGTATCTCTGAGCTATCAAGAAAAACCGGATTAACCCGGCAGACGCTTTACCGACTTTTCAAGAATGGGAATCCGACATTGAAAACCCTTGTCAGTGTCCTGAACGGTTTGGGTGTCAGACTTGATGTTCAGGCTCAATAAATGAATCAAACTTATTGAGGTGATTCTTATCCGGATTTAAATCATCTTTAAAATTTGTGGCGGTTATGCACATGGGTTTCGGATGAACATAATTATCCTGCCGGGGAAAAACTCCCAACCGGTTGAAAGGGTGTCATGCTGGGTTGGAGTAGTTGGATCGAAAGCAGTGTACATGCATTTACCCTGCCTTACTATCCAAAGGTTGGAAATGCTTTGCCTGAAATAACAAAGGCTCCCGGCGAAACCGCCGAGAGCCTTGATATACTTGGTAGCGGGGGAAGGATTTGAACCAACGACCTTCGGGTTATGAGCCCGAAGTACAGTTTTTACCCAATTTTACTTTTCTATACTATTCCTTTTAAATTCAAAGCATTAATTGTTTTCATGTTTACCTTGACTTACCCCGAAATGCCTGTATATTTACCGCAGGTGTGGGGAATAGTGTGGGGAAGAATAAACGACCAAAACATATGATATTAAACCTTCACAAAGAAAACAAATCTTTAAAAAGTGGGGAATAAACGATGGCTGCCAAAAAAAGAGTTAAAACAAAATATGCAGGCGTTTTTTACCTTGAGGGAATATCAGCCCAGGGGAAACCGGAAAAAATTTATTACATCCGATATCGTAAAAACGGCAAGATGGTAGAGGAAAAAGCAGGCCGTCAGTATCAGGACGACATGACCCCTGCCAGGGCTTCCGGTATACGCGGACAAAGAATTGATGGCGAACAAGCAACCAACCAAGAGAGGCGAGAGGTTGAGCTGGCCGATAAAAGTAAACCAACCATCTCCAGGCTTTGGGAAGAATACCAAGAAGCCAAGACCGACATAAAAGGCATAGTCACGGATAAGAACAGGTTTGAAAATCACATTAAAATCCCGTTGGGTAATAAAACACCCGATGAGATTATCCCCCTCGATATTGACCGGGTTCTTAGATCAAATGGGCTTAGAGATAAAGCTCCGGCAACAAAACGCAACTCGTTGGAGCTGTTAAGACGTATTATAAATTTTGGCATCAATCGAAATCGCTGCAATCCCCTTAAATTCAAATTAGAGCTTCCCACTGTAGATAATGAAAAGACAGAAGAATTAACCACAGAACAACTGACCCGGCTTTTAGAGGTTCTTGAAACGGCAGTAGACCAGCAAGTGGCAAATATCATGAGAATTGCGCTGTTCACAGGAATGAGGCGGGGGGAAATCTTTAAGCTTGAACACCGGGATCTGAATTTTGAAACCGGTTTTATCACATTGCGTGACCCCAAAGGGGGTAAGGATCAAAAAATACCTATGAACTCCACTGCCCGGCAGATACTTGAAAGTCAGGATAAAGTTGGGGACAGCCCCTATGTTTTCCCTGGAAGGTCCGGCAAAAGGCGTGTGTGTGTAAAAAAGGCTGTGAATAAAATCAAAGAGGAGGCAGGCATTCCCAAAGGTTTTAGAGCCCTGCATGGTTTAAGGCACGTTTATGCATCTATGCTGGCAAGCTCCGGGCAGGTTGATATGTATGTCCTTCAAAAACTCATGACGCATAAAAGCCCAAAAATGACCCAGCGATATGCCCATTTAAGAGACGATGCACTTAAAAACGCAGCAAACCAGCTTGACGATATTCTCAAGCAGCAAGAATTATCCCAGGATAAAAAAGTGGTGAATATCCAGGGAAATAGATAATCATCATAGTCTTGATTTAAATACTAAAAAATAGTATACCAATTATTTACATGAACTGGACAGTTACCTTAACGAAAAAAGCTGCAAAAGCAATACACAAACTACCAATATCAATCAGACAAGCCTTGTTTGTACTGCTTGGAGAAATTGAGAACTCCGGGCCTGTCCGTGGCAATTGGAAAAATTATAGCAAACTTGGGCAGGATCGACACCATTGCCATTTAAAAAAGGGACAACCAACTTACGTTGCTGTCTGGGAGGTAACAAATAAAGAAATTAAACTTATTGAGGTGATATATGTTGGATCACACGAAAAAGCCCCATACTAAAGTAACGCTTTTGTTTGAAGGTCCTGCGGACAAACAGAATGAAGCAATCGAAGCTTTAAAAAAGCTGGGGTTCTACAGCGCCAGCAACAATCCGCCATCTATCCCTTGGCGTGAAGCTTTTAAAGAATTTGAAGGGAATGAACCCGGCACCAACCTGGCAGGAGGCAGGCACAAGGAAGGGCTTACCCAAGTTCAACTTTCCGAGCTGACGGGCATCCCCCAGAGGCATATTTCAGAAATGGAACGGGGAAAGCGCCCCATTGGTAAGAGGAATGCCAGACTGTTTGCAAAAGCATTGAAGGTGGATTACAGGATGTTTCTTTAATCTCTTTCCCCAGGATAGGTTCAGGGTCGCTCCCCGGACCGAACAGGCTGTTTCCTGGCTGCCTTTCCTGGGGTTCTTTTTAATCAGGGCCTTGCAGGAGAGGTGCAATGCTCAAGTTCAACGATTTTGACGATAAAACCAAAGAAAAAATACGAAAAAAAACAATTGAAATCGCCACTGAACATTCAAGTAGCGCAACCACAGCCTTATTAAAATTTGTCTTGATGTTTCATGCCGAAACAGGACATTTATTAAATAAAGGTGCATGGGGGATGATGGAACAAATATTACCCCCATACCGTCTTCCGGCATCTGATGAATTTTCAGAACATTACTGTTTTTATGGATGTTTTGAACTTCAGATGCACGCCACTGTATACCATGAGCCACCGTTCCTCCATGTATTAGAAGAACTCAAAGTCCCTGAAAACATTCGTCAGCAGATCAAAGACTATGTCGCAGATGCAGAGCACAAAAAGATTCAATTGAATGAATGTATTCAAGAGAAAACCTTTTTAGAAGAAAAAATTAACGCCGCTGAAAAAGCCTGGAACGAAGATGACGCAACCCATAAACGGAAAACCTCGGTCGTGCAAGTCCTGGGTCTGTCAAACGGGAAGGTTAAAAAAAGAATTGACCACAAACGGGCATTTTTCGATTATGTTACTTTTATCAGGAAGAAGGGTCAGAGCAAAACAGATGCTGAAAAAAACGTAGCTGAAAAACATGAATTTGCCAGCCCTAAGGCTGTGCGGAAATCACTTCAAAACACTCACGGAGAAATTTTAAAAAAAGCTCGTGAAATTTCCAAGGAGCATGGCGAAGCCATCGCTGACCACATGAAAGGGCTTGTCATCAGCAATCGTTAAAAAAAATAAACCCACCTCACTTCATCATAATCTCTTTAAAAATAATCAGTTAAGCCGTGCGTCCCAAGAAGCTGAACACCTTTTTGGGACGTGTAACTCTGTTTTTAGTGTGCAATCTTATTCTTGGTAACAAAGGGTATTTCCAGAACGATAAGACCAGATTAGAGAGGAGATTACACATGTCCCAAAAAACAACATTCGAGCGGCTGAATACTAAACAGGCGGCAAAGTATTTGGGCTTAGCTGAACAATCATTACACAATCGCAGATTCCGGAGACTCCCCCCAAGCTATATTAAGATCGGAAGAAGAATCCTTTACGATATCAAAGATCTTGATTTGTTTCTTGAGTCTTGCCGTGTGGAAATTAGCGCATAGCGATGTTTATGATAAAAAAACAAAACGCCGGGGAGCAAACCCGGCGCGAAGGAGAAAGAATGATTAAATTCAATATAATCAATTATTTGATGTGTGTCAACCCGGATGTTGCTGTGGGTGTGCCATGTTGATGCAATCCCAAGACCGGATACCAGAATTAAAAGCAGCCCTGCCGGATATTTTATCCTGCACGGCACTGCAAAAAGAATCAGATACCAGTTATTCCGGGCCGTGTCCGGTGTGTGGTGGAGATGACCGGTTTGTCTACAAGACCGATACCGGGAACTGCTGGTGTCGTCAATGCCATGCACAGGCGATGGATGTCGTTGATTTCCATGGCTGGCTGACCGGCAAGACCATCCCAGACCTGATGCGGGAATACCTGCCAGATGATGCCGGGCAGAATGAAGACACCAGGCAACCCACACCGCACGATCTTTTCTCTAAGCGGGGCCTTGCTGGTGAGGTTATCAGGATTTTGACCGAAGCCAGAGGCCTAAAAGTTACTGCACATGCCGGGAAACAATGTGTGGCAGTCCCTTATGTCTCTTTGCAAGGCGAAATCAAAGCCACACAATACCTGAGCATTGACCAAGAGCCGTTTCCGTTCACAGCCAAAAACGGGAAAACAGCAAACAAGGTTTTTGGAAAAGGTGATAAGCCTGGCGATGAATGTTTTTTCTTGGCCGGGCCAGGACCGGATCAAGCCGATAAAATTATTATCACCGAAGGCGTCATAAATGCTCTGACGGCTTGGCAGTGGTTCCCCAAGGCATGTTGCATTGCCCTGGGGGGATCGACCTATACGCGCAAGGTCAAGGCGCTAAAGCCATACATCAGACAAACCGCAAAAGTAATCATCTGCCAAGACAACGACGACGCCGGGAAAATGATGGTTCAGAGCATCCACCAGGTCCTGGGGAATAAGGTCCACCGCCTGGTATGGGGGCCGGACGATGAACCAGGACTTGATCTCAATGATTTATTGCAGGCCGGGCAGACCGAACGTGGTCAGGCAATGATCCAGATGGCTCCCGAGGCCACACAGCCCGGTAACGATGGCCCTATCCCCCTGCCGGACGACTTACCGCCTGTCCAGCTCTTTGATTATGACCTTCTCCCGGAGATGTTACGGCCCTGGATACAGGACATATCAGAGCGGATGCAATGCCCCCCGGATTTTGTTGCCGTCGCTGCCCTAGGTGCAATCGCTGCTGTCCTTGGCCGTAAAGTGGGGATCAGGCCCCAGGCCCGGACTGACTGGACCGTTGTGCCTAATCTATGGATTATGGTGGTTGGCAGGCCAGGAGTATTAAAATCGCCTGCCCTGGAGGCTGGCCTTGCTCCATTAAAAAGATTGATCGCAGAGGCAAACAACACATACCAGGCAGCCGAGGAACAATACAAAGTTGAGGCCCTTACCGCCAAACTCAAACAGGATGCGGCAGAAAAGACAGCCCGAACAATGTTAGCAAAAGACCCGGAAGCTGACCTTTCGGCAGTTTTGGCAGTAGGTGGGGAGCCCGTTTCTCCGGTTTTAAAAAGATATCAAGCGAATGATTGTACACCTGCTTCCTTGGGGGAACTGTTACGGCAGAACCCTAATGGCTTGCTGGTTTTTCGGGATGAAGTTGTCAGTCTCCTTAAAAGCCTGGACCGTGACGGCCAGGAAGAGGGGCGTGGTTTTTACCTGACCGCTTGGAATGGTGACAGCCCTTATACCTTTGACCGGATCGGAAGGGGGTTGAATCTGACTATACTGGCTATCTGTTTATCAGTTCTTGGTGGCACCCAACCGGGGCGGTTGTCTGAATATATTTATCAAGCCGTCAAGGGTGGGTCTGGCGATGACGGCTTGATCCAACGATTTGGGATTATGGTCTGGCCGGATATCCCCAAAAAATGGAAAAACGTTGACCGGACACCGGATTACACCGCAAAGAATCAGGCTTATGAGGTCTTTGCCTACCTGGATAAATTGACCCCAGAAAATGTTTATGCAGAGCGTGATACAGATATTAACGGCCAGCCAGAGGGGATACCGTATCTTAGATTTGCCCCGGCTGCCCTGGAGGTGTTTACGGAGTGGCGGTCCGATTTGGAACAAAAGCTGCGCTCTGATGAAATGCTGCCAGCCCTCGAAAGCCATTTCTCGAAATATAGAAAACTAATACCTTCGCTGGCGTTGATTTTCCACCTTGTAGATGGTGGCATTGGACCAGTCACGGAGACGGCCACGCTTAGGGCTTTGGCCTGGGGTCAATATCTTGAGAGTCACGCTTATCGGGCGTATGGATCAATTACCAGTCCTGAGATTTCCACGGCTAAAGCAATCCTCAAAAAAATCCAAACAGGAAAGCTTAAGCCAGAATTTGGCCCAACGGATGTATGGCGGCCGGGGTGGTCCAAACTCACCGACAGGGACCAAGTCTTAAAGGGGCTCCAGGTTTTGGAGGATCACCGCTGGATCACCGCCGAGGATGTCCCGACCGGAGGCAGGCCCAAAACCGTTTACCACTACAATGGGGGTAAGGATGAGTGATTACCTGGCAAAATTAAAAAACCAAAAACATGCTACCGGGGTACTGCAAAAACTGCAAAAAGGGGGAAAAGAGGCCAACGACGGAACTGCAAAAACTGCAAAAAGGTCTTTTTGCAGTAAAAACAGTACTCGTGTAGGGCGTTTCCCTGAAAAAAATAAATTAGAACAGAATCAGACCCCAGACCCAGACCTATCAAAAATCCTGCCCGGTAATAGATCAGAATATGCCGACCTGTGGAGCCGGGCACATGAACTGGCTGATTATATCGACGGCGGCACTGCCCCTTATGAAGACCGGATCAAGAAACTACCAGAACTTGAAAAACTGGTAGACAAGATGAAGGCCATTGAAGCCGATATCAAACCCGTATCAAAAACAGGCCCGAACAACCGAAAATTTTGGGATTCTATGATCAGATGTCGTGTGGGCACAAGATCAAGTCAGCAAGTAGAGATCCAACCGGACGCCCTGGGCGATGATCCGGGGCAATGTCCTGCTTGTGGCGAACGGCAATGGTGGAGACTGGACAAACCCGATTCAAAGTGGATTTGCGGACGATGCCACCCACCAGCAACCGGCCTGGATGTAATTTACGAATGAAATTTAAACGCCTCCCCTGGGCGATCCCTGGGCGGGCAGACAAAAAAAAGGAAACAATTATGAAAACCGAACGGATTTTGACGGTACAGGAATGTGCCGAGTGGAAAATTGAAGTAGCGATTGAGGAATTGACCAGGATCAAGGATTCCCCGGACCTGATGCACACACAGGACGGATTAAACGCCCTTCATTATGTGAAAAACATTGCTGATGATCTGATCCAGTGGCTTGAAGAAAAGAGACGGAACCCGGCAAGACTTCATGTTCTTTAGGGCGGGAACGACGAATAAAAAAACAGCCTGCCAGGGACCACGAACCCCGGCAGGCCAGAAACATAAATGAACGAAGGAAATATATACATGGATTTTGAGTTGAACAGCAAGGCAATTTTAACCAGCCTGGGGACAGCTGCCCGGCAGGCAGTCAAGCAATATCTGACCATGCCGAACCCGAAATACCAGGATGCAGTAAAGCAAGGCAGGTACACCAGGGGTATGGACCTGGAACTTAAGTTCTATGAAAAAGACACAGAACGGTTAATTTGTCCGAGGGGTTGTGCTGGGAAACTTTACCGCCTTTGTGAACGCCTGGGCGAAAGCATCCAGGTAGTGGATAATCGCCGGAAACTGTCCCCGGTTGACTTCACCTTTGCCGGGGAACTTCGACCTTTGCAGCAGGATGCCGTCACGGATGTTTTGTCCAGTGACCAGGGATTGCTTGAAGCAGGCACCGGAAGCGGAAAAACTATTATGGCGCTTTACCTGATTGCAGAACGGAAACAGCCTGCCCTTGTGGTGGTTCACACAAAAGAGTTACTCAACCAGTGGATATCCAGGATAGAAACTTTCTTGAATATCCCCCGGGCGGATATCGGAGTCATCGGCGGGGGTAAGTTCTCCATCGGGGACCGGATCACGGTGGCCACCGTCCAAAGTCTTTACAAATGTGTGGATGAGGTTGTGCCCCACATAGGCCACCTAATTTGCGATGAATGCCACAGAGCCCCCAGCAGGATGTTTACCGAAGCCGTGAGCGCCTTCGATGCAAAGTACAGACTTGGCTTGACTGCAACCCCCTGGCGGCGGGATAAATTGTCAAAGGTGATTTTTTGGTATGTGGGTGACGTTACCGGCAGGATTGCCAAAGACGATCTTGTACAGGCTGGTAACCTTTGCCGGGCAGAAGTTCAATGGGTTGGGACTGGCTTCTCTCCCTTTGCGGATGCCAGTGAAGAGTACAGCAAGGCTCTGTCCGAATTGACCGAGGATGGCACCCGGAACCGGCTGATTTGTAAAACCGTATCTGAGAATAACGGCCATGGCGTTTCCCTGATCCTATCCGACCGGAAAGCCCATTGCGTTACGCTGCAAAATATCCTGTCGGATGTCCATGGCATTCAGGCTGAAGTATTGACCGGCAGCACAAGCCCAAAGGAAAGAGAACGGATTATCACTGCCCTGCATGATGGTGGATGTCGTTATCTCATCGCAACCGGGCAATTGATAGGAGAAGGCTTTGACTTGCCGGGAATTTCAACGGTGTTTCTGACAACGCCGGTTAAGTTCTCCGGTCGCCTGATTCAATACATTGGCCGGGCATTACGTCCAGCACCGGGCAAGGACAAGGCTATGATTTTTGATTTTGTGGATGATCACGGCGTTTTTGAGTCGTCGGCAAGGGCCAGGGCTTATACATATCAAGGCCAGGGGATCATGACGGGGGAGGGTTGACAAAAAGCTTGCAGTTGGGACGATACAAAAAAATCGCTGAAACGCCTGTCATTAAATGGTTTACGAAGTTTAACAGACAAAACAGGTGTTAATTTTGCTTAATGATTTGGGTTAAAAAAAGCGGAGAGTTAATATGGGTGGATGGGGATCAGGATCATATTACAGAAGAAGCAGCGGTAAGAATACAGCGGAGAGTTCCCTCCCTCTGGATGTCCGTAGACTGAAACGTGCCGGATGTTTAATCCCTGGGAAATATTTTGAGTGGCAGTGGTCAACAGGAGGCGATGTCCGAGCCAGTATCGGAATAACTGTCCATCAAGACTATTTGAAGCTGCAATACACCCACAGGAAAACCGAAGACGTCAAACAGCGGATCTCTTTTGACCGGACCCCATGCAATTATAGCGGCGAACGTGTTTGGTTCATTTGTCCGCATTGTGGTAGGCGGTGCGCTGTGGTTTACGGTGCCGGGAAATATTTCTCCTGCCGGAAGTGTTACAACCTCACTTATGAAACCTGCAATGAAACTCCCAGGGACCGGCTGTCCAGCAAGGCCAATAAATTGCGTAAAAAGATCGGGGGCCAACCAGGGTGCTTAAACCCGTTGCCGATATTCAAGCCAAAGGGAATGCACCAGAGGACCTGGGATAAAATCCGATATCAAATTCGACAATTGGAAGGTCATGTTCTTGCGGATATGGGCAGGCAATTAGATTTGGCAGAGTATAGGACGGAAAAGCTTAAGAAAAGATTGGGCTTTTCATGACAAGTCTCCCGTATCGTAGGATTGAATATTATTCACCCTCACCCTTACCCAAACCCCATGGGAGCCCCACAAAATTAAAGAATAGAGAGGACGATGGTATGGAAGATTTAGATTTGGAAAAGGTCAGTGAATTTTTCAGGACACACACTTACTGCGGAGCAAAGACCCGTGCCGGAACACCCTGCAAGCGGAAAGATATTTATTATCCATCTGGCCGTTGCCGTCTTAATGCTGGGCTGAGTACCGGACCGAAAATAGAACCTGGCAATAGTAAGCTATGGGGGTTGTATCTGAAAGAAGAACACAAAGTAGCCGGAGTTATGATCAATTCCGGGCCATGAATGATTATGTCCAATAATGTTAAATTTTGGCTTTAAACTGTTTCACCAAAGCGAGTATAATCAAGAAAACTGATGCGGAAAACCGGCCTGGTTCAATTCTCCAGGAGAGAAGGTAACAGTTTTGGGTAAACAGTTTACTCACCATAAAAGATAAACCTCTTAATTTACGTATCAATCTGTCATTCAAAAGAGTTATGTATTCCTAATATATGTAACCCTGTTTTGAACCATGCCAAAAAGAGATGAGTTATTCCCCAAGATGAATTGACCACCGGAAATCGCAATCATTTGTAGCGAACTGTATACAGGGGGTTTTTGTCCAAAACCGCAAAATTTCCGACGAGGCTACTCAAACCCTTGTCAGTTGTGGGCTTGAGATGCAAAATCTATTTCAGAACCTAACAGTTCTTTTTCGATAACCAACTGAATATTAATAATATTTTGATTTAGACAAAACTCATATTTTGCATATGGAGTATCATGGTAGCTGTCAATGCCGTTGGCTTAAGCGCAAATGATGAGTTTACCAGACAGAATATCCCCGTCATTTCTGAAAATATTAGCAGCAATAGAGGATAAAATTTTGTTAAGGAACCGAATTGACGCTTAAATTGTACACAGGGTTTCTTAAGTCAACGGCATTGGGTGGGCTACCATAAAAGATGATGTGTAAAAATTACATTTCGCACAATTGCGGGATTTTTCCGCATTAGTTTCTGGATCTAAAAAAGACCGGGAGAGGTTCCTCAATGATTGGTAGCCCTATCGCGATTCGCTATTATTTTTAATTAGTCTGGTATGTTACCCACCCAAGCTTAACTCTTTCGTTTTTACTCTTGTAAATTATAACGTACCCTCTCCTATCCATTATTGCTATCTGCTGGTCAACATGTTTTGCAAATTGTGCCCTTGGCTTACCACTGGATCGTATATTCCATAATTTCAAAATGTAAGTAGGGATTTTTTCCCTTACACTGGAAAAGTTTGGCCTTTGTTCCAAAACCTGAATAATTGCCTTACAGATCACATTGGTTTTTACGTTGAGAGCCTGATGGATATCTCCTGGGCTATCAGAGGCTTCCCGTTCCAACCACAAAGTTTGTTGTGTTAATATTGGTTTCGGGGATTCTTCATCTTCCCCCACCAAGTTTGGTGTAATTTCAGATTCTTCAGCGATGTCGTCTTCATCGTCATAGCCATTATCATCTTCTGATTCAGTGTCTTGTTTATAAGTAGCGGTCAGTGACAAGATTCCCATTTGTTCCAAGAGAGACCAAAGAGGTTCAAGAGCCTTTTCCGGATCAGCATAATAGCGGCTTTCTCTGATTCTAAAAAATTTCCATCCGCATCTTTCCAGCTTTCTCTGTCTTTCCGTGTCGGCGCTATATTCATCGGCGCCATGCCAAAAGTCACCGTCGCACTCAACAGCGAGTTGCGATTTTTCACCCTGAATGACTATGTCTATTCTTTTGTCAGCAAATTCGTATTGTGGAACCACTCTAAATCCTTTCCCTGCTATTTGAAGAGTAACATCTACTTCAAACCAACTATCAAAAGGTAATGGGGCTTTCTCATTCATTCTATTAGCCCGAAAGGCTTTTTCCCTTAATTCCTCGGCATCCTTGCCTAAAGCTTGAGCGATATGGCTTGTGGGGGTTAAGAAATACTCAAGCAGACGTCTCCTGATACATTGCTTACTTAAATCATTTATTGTTGCGGAATGAAAGAGCCACATTTGGTCTTTCGCGCGACTGGCTGCAACATTGAACCTTCTTTGGTCTGCTGCTTTGGTTATTGCCGTTAACCGAGTTTCATCATTAGCAGCAACCATGCTCAAAAAAATGATGTCTCGTTCGTCGCCTTGGAAACTATATGGATTACCGCAGATAAGCCTTCTATTTTCCATCTCTTCAGCTCCGATTTTCTGAAGAAGTTTTTCTTCAATATGATAAGCTTGCGCTTCTCCCTGAAGCACTATAACTCCCATGGTCATGCCCTGATATCGGTCATCCATGCAACATTTTTCTATGGCTTCAACAAGCGCATCGGCTTCTGGACGGTTAATTACCCGATTCCCAGAGCCTTCTCGGTAACCATTCCGAATTGACGTGATTTTGAGAGGCTCTAACCGGTCAGGAGGATATTGACGAAGTGGAATAAGAGGATCTGTGCGGTAGCACAAATCATTACTGAATCGGATTATTTCGGGCATACACCTGAAGTGCTCACGCAAACTTATCCTATTACTAAAACGGATACGGCCATGATCAAACAAACTGCTATCCACGTCGAATGAGTCTGCATGATCAAAATCATATAGATAATTTTGCATCAACTGTTGAACCGGCTCTCTGCTGACACCAACAGCTTCAGGACTGATCTGTTTGTCATCCCCAACAACAAGGACCCGTTTCCCCAGATACAGTAAGGGGAGGCCCTCTGGGCCGCATTGCGAAGCTTCGTCCACTATAATTACATCAAAGATTCCGGCACCGGCATCAACAGTTTCGTAAACACGATGTAAGGGCATAATCCATGCTGGAACCGCATCCCTACATTTATTTAGATGTCTCTGTGCATTTTTTCTATGGGTATGAGCATTTTTTCCTGCCTCTTTGCCCAACTTTTTCATAGACTGTTGCCAGGACATCAAATGCCTTCTGTGATCCTCGTGCATTCGAGTAAAACAAAATTGCCATGCTTTTACCGATGCAAGGTCTGCGAGGTCATTTCTGATTTCTTCATCGAGTCTTTTTGAGTGCCTCTCAAGACTATCAAGGTCTGCCATTAAAAATTCATCAAGCCAGTTAGTGCTTTGAGCCCATGCCCATGCAAAAGGAAGTTGCTTGAGATGTTCCGCCCAAAGTTGGGCTTCAGTACAACGGGCTATGTTTCCAGCCAAATTCGGGGCCACTTTTGCAAGCTTCCCAATCAGTTGCCTTTTTTTATTTACATTTTCAGCTTTTTTGCGAAGAGCTTGTGTCTCCTCAAGTAACATACAATATGAGTCAGCGTCTCTTTTTTGGAATGCCTTTGAGATACGACCATTGATTGAGTGAGCATTATTTTGTGTGGCAAAATCGGCCAAACTATTTTGAAACCGCATTATTTTAGTGTTAATTGCAATGAAGTCAATTTGAGAAAGAACAATCCTGCAGTCTTCCATCAGGGAATCTACAGAAGAGTTGTCTGCCCAAAGTGGTTCCGGTAAGCCAGAAATCTGTTGAATTTTTTCTTTTACTTCCTCTCGTTTATCATACAAATTGATGATATTTTCCAGAGCCTCATGCAGCTCATCTATTTCTGCAATCTGTAAAGGGAAGGGGCCATTGAAACGTTCAGACTTTCCGGCCCAGAGCGACCACACATAGTTCAATCCTTGGTCTACGGTAAGGTAGTTAATGAGTGTTTGCAGGGTTGCCGAGTTGTCGCAATTTTGACCGTCCACTTTAATCTTTCCTATCAAATCACCATGTTCCCGTACCGTCTTTGGCTTAAAAAGCCAAACACCGGTTCTTCCTCCTGAGTCAAAATGGTTTTTAAGGGCTTTTGCATCATGAAGTACTTTCTTCCTGTCCATATCATTAGGGATATCCACATCAAGATTATCAACTTGAGCGGCCAATCCATGTAATTCGTTGGTGTGATGGATAGAAAGCTTGAGCAACTCTTTCCAGGGGGTGTCCCTGTCAGTCAGAACATCATAGATTGCTTTTTCTATCCAAGGCATTGGCCTTTGCCGGACGGTTTTACTTGTTCCAGAAAAATCAGCTAAATATTGAAGCAGTGGCTTAATTTTTTCTTGACCAGCAAGGATAAGCGCTTTCCCTTCTTGACTATTAAGCCTTTCTTTCCCTTCTGCTGCTTTTTTCTGTGCTTCAGATTCCTTTTGAAAAGCAGCTCTGACTGTGTTTCCTTCTGGTAGCCTTTCACAGTCTGGCAAGATAAGACTGAGTTCCTTTTCTGTTTCCTGGTCGATATCAACAATATCTTTACATAAACAATCAATCTCCTCATGCGTTAATGGAAGAAAGTCTTCTATGGTCGGAGTGTCCGTGAACCATTTATTTTGCTCAGTATCTTTGCGTAAATCTCTGGCTATCTGGGCAGCAGTCCCTGAATATTTGTTGGCAATATTATGGGTGAAAGTCTCAGACTCTCGTAACGCCATTATTTTGTTATCTGTTTTAGATTTATCCCTTCGATTCACATCGATACGACTTTCAAGCAATTTAATTCGGGAAGCATTATCTAACTCGTTTCTTCTGTCTAATCGAGTCAAAATTCCTGTAACACTTCTTTCAAGGGATTCCCTCTCTTCAGTTCCTTTACCGAGGAGATTTATGCACAGTGGTTTAATCTCAGAGGGCAGTTTGTCATGAAGGACTTGCAATGCCCGTGGTGTTTTGGCCGTAATCAGGACTCGTTTCCCGGTAGATAGAAGATGGCAAATTAAATTTGCAATTGTATGGGATTTCCCGGTACCGGGTGGGCCTTGAACCAAAACGCCTTTCTGTTTTTCGAGAGTCCGGATTATTCTTCGTTGTTCCTCATTTGCAGGTAATGGGAAATAAATCTCTTCGGCTTTTTGGAACCCCTGGGCGGTTAAACCATCTTCATTTTTTTCACCGTTTTTCTCAGAAAGGCTTTCGCAAAGATCAAGAAACTCATCAGGGACTACCTTACCTGACTCAACCTGTTCTTTGATAGATAAAAGGAGTTGTTCCAAACCGCGCATGGAGCGCTTTCTTAAAATTAAAGCAGGAGCAAACTCTATAATTGGTTTATTGGTTAATGATTTATGTGCAGGGGTCATCCGGTCAGAATGATATTCGCCTTGACCGCTGTCAGCCAATGAATTTGCAATAGAAGAAAGAACCGAGTCAACATCTATGCGATTCCAAATATTTGCACCGATGGTATTTCGTCCTACTTCAATTAATTGGCGGACAGTTTGAGGTTGGTCTTGGATATCCAGCATATCCAGTTCAATATCAACCAGATCTCCATTAATTGCCTGTTTTACGGTAAACTTTCCAAGATGAGGTTCAAATTCAAGAGACGCCTTCGCAATAACAATATGTCTTTTCGCGTCATGTCCACTTGGGGTTTTCCAATTTAGCAAACCCTTACAAAATACAAGCTCGTATTGTTCTCCAAGCTTTTGTTGTTCCTGATAAATGTGGAACAGAGATGCATATATTTTTTGTACACTGGCGTACCGATTGTACACTTCCGTCCATGGCATCCACTGCTTTTTAAGGTAATCATCCCATATATTTTTAATATCTGGGATATCTTCAAGGAAAAGTGTATCGATAACTGTATTCGTTTCCCCCGTCTCTCTATCCTCTTCAGTACGTTCAACAACTATGGAATCATGAAGTTCTGGAAGATCTTTAGTATTTCTGAGTGTTTCCCATTTTACCCAGCCCGAGCATTCTGTTGGAATTTTAGGAAGCTCTGGTTCTGGAAATTTTTTAATCTCTATCCATACATCAGTATCCCGTTCCTCCTCCTGGCCCCAAGCTTGAGTAAAGCAATATTTGGGTTCATTAGGAATGTCATGAATCCAAAGTATCTTCCTATACTCTTCAAGGGTACGGACAATTTTAGCGTTGATTCGGGCAAGGGCTGTAAGGTACTCGACAAGGCGGATGATTTTATCTGTATTTTTGTTATCTTCATCACTCATGCAGAATACCTTTCATATCCTTTGGCTAAAGTTAATTAGACAGAATGGGCCAATATGTTGATAAGCGGATTCAGCCTATTCGTTTTTAAGTAGAACTGGTTAAAGTAAAAATTCAACTGAATTGATTAAACATACCCCATCTCAAAAGGCAAGATTGAAAAATTCTATTTTTTGGTGCTGGACTTCAAGAAATTGGACTGACTGTGGCAGCCGAACTTGAACGGTCTATGTTTAGCATATGGTGTTTAAAGGGGAGAATCCCCCACCTTTAGAATCTGTGTTGCTGTGAAAATCGACATTCTTCCCTTGACACCATCCCCCGTACCCAGCTAATATAAATCATTCCCTGCAAATTCAGGGATGCCGGTTTAGTCGCCGGGAAAACTCTGGACGCGAATAGGCGTCCGCATTAGAATGTGAACGCTTTTTTTGTGTTCCATACGTCTGATATCGGGCAGTATGGGGGAGCCTTCGGGCTGCCGGTTCCCAGAGTGCCGGTCGACTAACCCCTATGCTGCCCTTTTTGTTTTTAGTCGGACGAAAAGGGCTTAACCGAAATACTCTGGAGGCCCTACAATGGAACATTACGCCTTATCACAAATCCCGCCCATCGAAGTCAGCGCCCTATCGAAAATCACCCCGCAAGAAGCCAAAGCCTTGCTGTCACTCATGCAGACCCACATCCCCGCACCTCAAAAATTCAACCCGGCCATGACCTGGGAGGAAAGCTGCCATATAGACCGGCGGTTTGACAAGGTCCGTGCCGTACTATCTTGCCGGGCAGAAAAGGAGGTGGCCAGATGATCATCAGAGCTGAATCCAAAGACAATCATACCCAAATCCCCAACGAAATTTTAAACAATCTGAATTTAAGCGCCAAGGCCAAGGGCATTATGGCTCAATTATTGTCAAAGCCGGACAACTGGAAATTTAACATACAAGATCAGGTGAACACGAACAAAGAAGGTCAGGTTGCCATCAGATCGGCTATTAAAGAGCTGGAACAGCAAAATTATATCCACTGGTTTGTCATCAGGTTGAAAAACGGAAGGCGTGAAGGGAACGAATATTTGATTTATGACCGGGTGACGCCCAATGCAGATGCCCAGGCAATGTTTAAAAAAATCTATGGAAATGGGGGTGCCAGATGATTATCAGAGCTGAAAAAAAAGGCAACTACACCATAATACCCAATGAACTGCTGCTGGATGAAACCATTTCCGATAAGGCCAGGGGGACTCTTGTTCGGCTGTTGTGCCGTCCGGAAAATTGGAACCTGAATATCAACCACCTGGTGAAGACCGGCAAGGACGGCAACACCGCCATAAGGTCAGCGATCCGTGAACTTGAAAAGGCTGGATACATCCAAAGAGACGTCACCAGGCATGAGAACGGGCGCATCGTTGGGGTGGAGTATATCATTCATGAAAGCCCGGTTAACTCCTGCTGGGATCGCCCGGCACCAGAACAACGCGCCTCTTCCTGCAAGGGAACAGTTCTCCCCGAGAGGCCAGACAACGAGGATGCCGAACCGGAGTTGATCACCCTGGGGGACCCCGAACCGGAACCAAGCACCATGGCGATACAAGCCAAGAAAGCCCATATTGAGGATGCCAACATTGCGGAAAACCATATGTCGAAAACCGTAATCAAGCAAACCGCCCCTATAATAAATACTGATATTAAACAAATACTGAGGGTAACGACGACTACTCACGCGCGCGAGGCAGAGCCGGTTATTTGTGACCAGGTTCTTTCTTTGCCGTCGTCGTCTCCCACCCATGAGATTATAAATTTAATTCCTTCACAACACCGGAGCCCTGTGGTTCTTTCTTTGGTCAGCAAAGCTATTGTTGATTACCCGGAACGGGAGGTTAAAGAGGCCATTGCTTATGCAGGTGCCAATGTCCGGGGCGGGAGTATGCAGTACAAGGCTTATTTGGATAAGACGCTTAAAAACAAATGGGCTGATGGATTCCTTGACACCATGGGCAACAACTCCATGGATAACAACCTTGCCAAAATTGTCGAGTACGGAATCCGTACTATGAGCAACAACACCATGGATATCAACACGGTTGGACCTGACCTTTTCGGAGCCGGTCAATTTCCCAACGGATTTACCACCGGTTCTAAGCGAATGGATAGAAACCTTGCTGCTTGTCTTGATTTTGTCGCCTATGCCAAGGGAAAGGGAAAGGGGGCTACAGCATGATACTTGAAAACGACGTAGAAAAATTCAGCGAAATTATGTTTGGTCTTGCTGAGAACTATCCCGGAACGAATCTAAGCATGAACGGCTTGATGATGAGATTCGAGGCTATGAAGGAATTCAGCATTGACCAGGTGGGCCAGGCAGCCACAAAGCTTTTGAAAACTCACAGGTTCAACACCATGCCTACGGTGGGGGATTTTATCAGCACCATTCACGAAGAGTCCGGAGATATCCCCGTTGAAGACCGGGCAGAGATCGAGGCAGGAAAGGTGCTTGACCATTTGCACCGGTATGGAAAAATGGTAATCCCTGAATTCGAGGACCCGATCACAAAATACCTGATGTCCACCAGGTGGAGGTATTGCTCATGGGCGGCTTATGTTGCTGAATCAGAATTGAAATGGTGGTTCCGTGATTTTGTCCGGGCGTATCGTGCCCATACTGCCGTGATGGATATGGGCGCTTGTCTTCCTCCTGGTTTAACCAGGCTGGCCGGGCAGATCGGTAATTGGGAAGATGAAAGTTTACGACTAAAGTTCGCACCCTTGGAGGTGGCCCATGCAATTTAAAGCTGATATCACCCGAGAAAAGTTAATGGCAAGCAATGATGTTCTGCGTCAAACCTGCCACCCGATAGAAAAATTAAAGGCGATTGCGAATCTGCTTTATGCCTATCCTGACGGGCCTTTTGACATGGACAAAAGTACCATAACAAGTGTTTCCGATATGATCACAGATGCGGTTAAAGAGATTGAATACCTGATTAAGATCAGTAATGAACAACGGCGCCAAGACCGGGAGAAATGGAAAGCTGATTGTATATTACAGGCTATGAACTCCTGACCAATTCAAGCCCCTGGTGGTATCCTGCCCGGTTGGTTAAGGAGTTAATCCCAATGCGCGCGCGGGAGTTTCGATTTTAAATAGGTAGAATCCAGCGCTTTAAAAGTTACCTTCATGCGCGCGTGGTTAGACGCGGTATGAGGAGAATCATAGGGAGAACAAATCAGATGATAAAAAAAATAATCTCAGGAGGTCAGACCGGTGCTGATATTGCCGGGGTTGATGCAGGAATTTCGTGTGGTGTTCCCTATGGTGGCTGGCTGCCGAAGGGAAGGAAGACAGAAAACGGGCCGCTATCTGGAAGATATACTGAGTTCCAGGCCATGAGCCGGGGAGGTTATCCAAAGAGGACCGAGCAGAACATTATTGATTCTGATGGCACGGTTGTTTTCAGCTTCGGAACACTATCCGGGGGTTCTGCTTTGACTCGACGGTTATGTCAAAAACATGGACGGCCTTTTCTCTATGTTGACCTAGGCCAGGAGTTATTCCCGGCAGAAACATTGAAAGAGTGGTTAAACAGAACAGACATTCAAGTCTTGAATGTGGCCGGGTCCCGTGAATCAAAACATCCTGGGATTTATGGCCGGGTGTTTAAAATCATTCAGACGGTTTTATTGAACCAGTCTATGAGGCATGAGATACATGAAGACTTATTGCCGTGGGCAGCATAAATTGAGGGGCATCCCCACATTATCGCCTGAATTTTCAGGAGTTTTATAACGTGACCGATGTTTTCCCAAGCCCTGGTGAAAAAACGACCTTGTATTTTTCGTTGTCTGGACGATTCAAGTCATACCGAAGGCAACTATATCAACCGCCGGGGATCGTGGTTTAAATCAGCAAAACCATTTGATTGGGTGTTTTGCGGCTTTTGCTCTTGTGAATGACAATATTTTTTAACCGAACTGAGATTCTTATCCTGCCAGGGGAAAAAATCCCAACCGGTTGAAAGGCCATACCCAAGGTGTGGGGAATAACGAAAAAGTTCATGGGTGTGGGGAATAGTGTGGGGAGCAAATAACAAAGGCTCCCGGCGAAACCGCCGAGAGCCTTGATATACTTGGTAGCGGGGGAAGGATTTGAACCAACGACCTTCGGGTTATGAGCCCGACGAGCTACCAGACTGCTCCACCCCGCAACAACATTTAGCAATATAGATCAAAGGAGCTTTCGAGTCAAGTTAAATTTTCATATAATTCAAACATTAAACATAACACACTGTTTTAGCTCGTCAATTGATGCGGTTGCGGTACCGACTTTGGCCACCACAATACCTGCTGCAAGATTGGCCAGCCCGGCAGCCGCTTTAAACGTGGCACCTGATGCCAACCCCAGGCCTAAAATAGAGATAACCGTATCTCCGGCCCCGGACACATCGAAGACCTGCCTTGCTTTGGATGCAATAGCGACAGCCGGTTTTCCGGTTTCATAAAGGACCATACCGGCCTTTCCGCAGGTAATAAGAAGTTTTTCAAGCCCGGCCAAAGCCATGATCTTTGCTGCAGCCTCTTCCATCTCTTCGGGAGTTTGAATCTGCATACCCGCGGCAATTGCAGCTTCTCTTTTATTAGGGGTCAAAACGCTTACCCCCATGTATTTGGAAAAATCCATGGACTTGGGATCGGCCAGGGTCATTACGCCTGATTTGTTTGCCAGTTCAACAATACGTGCTACAAGCTCACGGGTTACCAAGCCCTTATCATAATCTGAAATGATAACAAGATCCATTTTGTCTATGTAACCGGCAAGAATCCGAGTTAATTCCTCAAGCGTATGGGCACTGATCCGGTGCATGACTTCCCTGTCAATGCGCAGCATTTGCTGACTGGCGGCAATGATTCTGGTTTTACGTGTTGTAGGCCGGTCTGATTCACTGATCACCCCTGTGACATCAACGTTCAAGGCTCCAAGCATTTTTAAAACATCACGGCCGGCCGGCCCCTTACCCACGGTACCCATGGCGAAGACCGTTGCCCCCATAGCTGAAAGGTTATTTATCACATTACCGGCTCCGCCCAGTGTATGGCTGGTCTTTTCCACGGCCACCACAGGCACAGGCGCCTCCGGTGAAATTCTGTCTACCCTTCCCCACAGGTACTCATCGAGCATTAAGTCCCCGATGACAAGCACCCGCAGCGCTTTAAAGTTATCAATGTTTATCATTCAGTTCGCCAGAAGAGTGGTAAGCATGACTTGAAGCTCATCATAGGAGCGGGTAATGGGAATATCAGGAAAATCCTTGGTAATGGACTCAGGGGGCTTAAAGAAAAAGCCCTGGTCTGCAGATAGGATCATCCCGGTATCATTGTAGGAATCTCCAAAGGCAATAACATGATAATTCAAACCTTGAAGGGCTTTGACGGCCCGGGCTTTCTGATTGTCAATTCTCAAATTGTATCCGACAATCCGGTTTGTTGCGTCCACGGTAAGATTATGGCAGAGAAGTGCAGGAAAGCCTAATTTTTCCATAAGCGGCCCTGCAAACTCTTCAAAGGTATCGGACAGGATAATGATCTGAGTGCGTTTCCGGATCCAGTCCAACATCTCCTTTGCGCCATCAAGGGGTTCAAGGCCTGCAATGACATCCTGAATATCCTTAAGTGTCAGATTATGCTCATCAAGTATGGAGAGACGCTTGGTCATGAGCACATCATAATCGCTGATATCCCGGGTGGTGAGTTTAAGTTCCTCAATCCCCGTTTTTTTCGCCACATTAATCCAGATTTCAGGCAAAAAAACCCCTTCCAGATCTGCAACAAGTATTTTCATTCCTTTAACCCTTTTTCTCTTATTTATTCTATTTATGCTGCAACCTTTATCCCGGATATCGGGATATAAATACCCCAGAACAACCGAACCCTACTCAGTCTCATCATCTTCAATACGGATAAGAACGGGTTGTCCCACCACGCAGTCGGTTTGAACAATTTTAGCAAGGGCCGCCTGAATCCTGCTTTCCTTGGCCAGGTGAGTCAGCATCACAATGGGCACCTGCCCATTGGCATTGCGCCCTTTTTGATGAACAGATTTAATACTGATATCGTTTTCACCTAGAATTCCTGAAATGGTGGATAGAACACCCGGATGATCCTGGGCTTCAAAACGCAGATAATACCGGGTGGACAACTGGGCCATGGGTAGAATTGGTATTTTTTGAATATTTTCCTCGGGATATCCAAGGGTAGGAACCCTGCGCCGGGTGCCGGCAATGATATTCCTGGCAATATCAGCAATATCCGAGAGCACAGCGGAGGCTGTGGGCATCATGCCTGCGCCGTGACCGTAAAGCATGGTTCTCCCGGTGGCATCTGCATCAATGGCAATGGCATTCATGGAGTGATCCACATGAGACAACGGATTGGAGTTGTGAATCATGGTGGGATGCACCCGGGCTTCAACATGGTTCTCATGTTTTTTCCCGATGGCAAGCAGTTTAATGGTATAACCAAAATCGCCTGCAAACCCGATATCAGCCGGACCTATGTTCCGGATACCTTCCACATGAATATCATCAAGGTTGATTTCCATACCATAGGCCAGGGCACTTAAGATGGCAAGTTTATGGGCCGTATCATATCCATCCACATCCAGTGATGGTTCAGCCTCGGCAAAGCCCAACTCCTGTGCCTTTTTTAGGGCATCCTCAAATAGAGAACCATCCTGGGACATCTTGCTTAAGATATAATTGCAGGTACCGTTAAGGATTCCGCACATGCCATGGATGTCATTGGCGACCAAAGATTCCCGCAGGCTTTTTATGACGGGCATACATCCCCCGCAGGACGCTTCAAAAGCCAAATCCACCTGATTTTTTCCGGCAACGGCGACCAGCTCATTACCGAAACTTGCCAGAAGCGCCTTGTTTGCAGTCACCACATGTTTTTTATTTTCAAGGGTCTTAAGGATGAAATCCCTGGCTATGGTTTTCCCGCCGATAAGCTCCACAATAATGTCAATGTCAGGGTCATTGATAACCGTTACAGCATCGGTTATTAATTGGGTGCCTGTCAATTCAACACCCCGGTCCGTTGTAATATCAAGGTCAGCAATGGTTTTTAAATTCAGACTGGCACCGATCCGGGCTTCAAGCAAGTCTTTTTTCTCCTTGAGCAATTTTGCCACGCCTGCCCCTACTACACCGAATCCAAGTAGGCCGATATGGATTGTTTTCATGAAGGTATTTTCTCCAAAATAGTCCCGTGTTTAAAATCACCCAACTTAATACTTCATCCAGGCATCCCTTGTCAAAAAGCTTTTGACTTTTTACGGCCTTTGGGCGTATGATTGATGATTTTAAAGGGATTGACAGATCTACTATATTCCACAGGTGAGATGAAATGAATGACTCTTTAACATATGCGGATTCCGGCGTTGATATTGATAAAGCCACCCGGCTGGTGGACCGGATAAAAGACATAGCCAAATCTACCCCACGGACCGGTGTCATGGGTGAAATCGGTGGTTTCGGCGGACTTTTTTCCCTGAACCTGGCCAATATTTCCAACCCGGTGCTGGTCAGCTCCACAGACGGGGTGGGTACCAAGCTGAAAATCGCATTCCAGATGGACAAACATGACACCATAGGTATAGACCTTGTGGCCATGTGCGTCAACGACATCATTGTCCAGGGAGCTAAGCCATTATTTTTTCTGGATTATCTTGCCATGGGAAAACTGGACAACAGTGTGGCTGAAAAAATTATTAGGGGTATTGCCGAAGGCTGCACCGAGGCTGGATGTGCACTGATCGGCGGAGAAACCGCTGAAATGCCCGGCATGTACCAGGGCGGTGAATATGATCTGTCAGGTTTTTCCGTCGGTATCGTTGACAATAACAAAATCATCGACGGCTCCTACATTCGTCCGGGGCACAAACTTATCGGCATAGCCTCTTCAGGTGTTCACTCCAATGGTTTTTCTTTAGTGCGCAAGGTTTTTTTTGACAAATGCCGATATGACGTCAATACCCGGCTGGCTGACTTGGACACCACTCTTGGGGAAGAACTGCTCAAACCCACCATCATCTACGTATCCACTATCTTAAGCCTGCTGCGTGACCTGCCTATTCACGGCCTGGTTCATATCACAGGCGGCGGCATAGATGAGAACATCATCCGGGTCATCCCCCAGACATGCAAGGCCGTCATCCACAAAGGGTCATGGCAGATTCCCCCAATATTCAACATCATCCAGCGGGAAGGCAATGTGCCGGAACATGACATGCACCGGACATTTAACAACGGTATCGGCATGGTGATGGTGGTCCCTGAAAAATCCGCCCAGGAGGTCATGGATAGACTGGTTGCCATGGAAGAAAAAGCGTATTTTATCGGTGAAATCCTGGAAAGGCAAAACAACGAGACCCAGACCCAGTACGTCTGATTACCCTGCAGGCAGGTAAACCCATGCTCATTCTCGGGATCGAATCCTCCTGCGACGAAACGGCAGCTGCCGTCGTTGAAGACAGTGTGCGCATTCGCTCTTCTGTTGTGGCCTCCCAGGTATCCACCCATGCCATTTACGGGGGCGTGGTGCCTGAGCTTGCATCGCGCATGCATCTTGAAGCCATAGACCCGATTGTGGTTCAGGCCCTGGCACAAGCCGATGTGAGCTTAGATGACATTGACGGCATTGCCGCCACCCGGGGTCCTGGACTGATAGGCGCTCTTCTGGTGGGATTTTCCTATGCCAAGGCCCTGGCCTGGGCACGGAACCTGCCGTTGGCCGGTGTTAACCATCTTGAAGCTCATATCTGCTCTTTACAACTTTTGGACAATCCCCCCAGATTCCCATTCATTTCCCTTGTGGTGTCAGGCGGACACACCAATATTTATCATGTCAAAGGCCCCGGCGCATTTACCCTTATGGGCCAAACCCGGGATGATGCCGCAGGAGAAGCCTTTGACAAGGTGGCCAAAATGATGGGGTTAAGCTATCCGGGCGGACCTGCAATTGAAGCTTTGGCAAAAAAAGGAGACCCTGAAAAAATCAAATTTCCCCGAAGCATGCTTGGGAAAGACAACTTTGACTTCAGTTTCAGCGGACTTAAATCCGCGGTCGCCAGGCACCTGCATGAAAACCCTGATATGAGCGAAAACCGGCCTGCCCATGTGGCAGCCGGATTCCAAATGGCTGTCATTGATGTGCTCTCCACCAAACTGCTTGCTGCAGCCAGGGATAGAAACTGTTCAAGCATAGGTATTGCGGGCGGGGTATCCGCCAACCGCACCTTTGTCGACACCCTTTCTGAAAGGGCCGACCGGCATCAAATAAAAGTGTTTTATCCCCCTTTGTCCCTGTGCGGAGATAATGCGGCCATGATTGCAGCCAGGGGCTGGGAAATGATACAGGACAACCAGGTTTGCGGCCTTGGCGATGATGTGTATTCCCGGGTAAAATTTTAAACAAGAAACGTTTCCTTTGCCGCTAAAATCCTTTTCACACAAACGCGACCCGATTCAAACAGCTCCGCGTTCTTTTCAAGATATCGCATCATCGCCTCTCTGGCTTCGGTGATATTGGGTCCGGCGTGGCATACAAGAGCCATGTCTATTTGTGCAATCATGATCCTGTGAATACAGGTATCCATATCATGACTGATGGCCTTCATATCAAGATCATCGGTCATGACAAGGCCCTGGTATTCCATATCCTGTCGCAATAGATCGTATGCAATGGTCTTTGACAGACTGGCCTGCCAGTCCGGATCCAGTTTGGGATAAAAAATATGGGACAGCATAATCCCTGAAACCTGTGCTTTTTTTGCAGCTTCAAAAGGGAGCAAATCTGTCTGTTTTAAATCGGACAGTTCCGCATCCAATTCAGGCAGAAAAGAATGGGAATCTTTTACTGTTCTGCCAATACCGGGAAAATGTTTGGCCACAGCCATGACCCCACCCTTTTGAAGCCCCTGGATCACCGCACTACCCAGTTGGGACACACGCTTTGCCCCCCCTGTAAACGCCCGGTCTTTCATGATGGAATCCACATCCGACGGCGCTACATCCATAACCGGAGCCATATTCATGTTAATACCCATGTCAGAAAGCTCTGATGCTGTAATCCGGGCAAATTCACGGGCATCATCAATGGTCTTGATATGGGGATTGCCGGGAAATTCAGTAAAGGGTTTTCGCAGTCTTGCCACCTTGCCACCTTCCTGGTCCACGGCAACAAACAAATCCGGCAACCCTTGATCCAGTGCATATTTTCGGGCATCCATACACAAACGGCGCAACTGCTCTGCAGATTTAATATTGGACCGGAACAGGATAATCCCCCCGACCCTGTATTCCTTTATCAGATATTTTAATTCAGCATTAAGGGTTTGACCCTCAAACCCGAACATCAAACGCTGGCCGGCCAGATCCGATAATGATTTAAAGTCAAATTGAGTCATGAGAGCTCATCATATCTGCACACCATGCAAATGCTGTTTAAGAGTTAATATTTCCGGCATATACTGATAAATGGGTTTCCATCTGGATATGCCGTTCAATTCAATACCGTTATATATGATTGAAATAGGTCTGTCGGCAGAAACGACAACCACAATCACTTTTGATGTTGTCGCGGAAAATCTCAATGCCGAGTTGTATCTGGCACCCCGGGCCATATTTTCCCAGGTAACGGACTGCCCGTCCAAAAGACAGCCGAATCCGCGAATTTTAGCATCCGGTGTTATTTGAACTGCCCCGTCAATGCGCATAAATGCCCCGGCCAGGTCATAATTATCAGGATCCATAAGGGTTAAAGGGGGATCCAGCACATGGCCGGACAGCACCAGTGGGGCTTCGTTCATATCAATCACCACGGTACTGCCGTAATGTGAATGTCCTGCCTTGTGTATCAACCCGGAAACGACACTGAACAGGGTGCCGGCAGCTTCGATATCAAGCTGTGAATCCAAAAGCAATTCCTCCAACTCCACCAGCTTGTTTTCCCTGGTGGTAGAATAAAAATTGCCGTCACAAAATGAGGCTACCTTCTGGGTTCCCAGGCTCAAAAAACCGTGATCTCCCCTAAAATCAGCAACAATAGCATACTCGGGCACAGGGGCTAATGTGATCCCCACAACATAATTGCCGTCGGAAACCAGTTTACGATTTGAGCGCTCTACACTGACAAGAAGTTTTCTAATGTGTTTGATATTAGAAATTACCGGTCTTTCACTACGCTGGAACATGGTCAAAAAATCGATGGTGTCGATATTGACCGGATCCGTAAAAAAAAGATACCCCCTTGCCCAGGCCCCCTCTTCCCTGGTTTTTGAAATGGAAAGAATATGGTTCAGGATCGTGGGTATCTGAATTTTGGTGTCATACCCCAGATGACTGTTGCGCTCATCCACCATGTAATCGGCTATGGCCTGGAGTGCATAGTTCTTAACTACATAGTCCGAACAGTTGATGGGCGGATTACCCGAAGTGTAATCATGGGCAAGCAGGCAAGCAGCCTGTTCCAGCCACTTTTCTGTCGGTTTGATGGAACACATGTCAGGATGGTGATCTGTGAACCAGACCTGATAAAAAAAGTCACTGCTTGCGCCTGCAAACACAATAAGCCCTGACAAGTCCAAATTTTCCTGGGGGATAAGATAACCTTTGGGCTGATTTTCAATCTGCTCTCCGATATGCTGCCGCCAACGTTCTTCGTGAACAACAAATATTTCCTCAAGTACGGTTTCATGCCCTAACAAAAGATCCTGGGGGTCAAATATCTGAACCGGATCATGCGACCCCGGTGCAAACAGCAGGGCAACGCGGCTGGGATTTGAATATTTGCGCAACCCGTCAGACACCCCGTTAAGGATATTGGCAATACACAATTTCTTGAAAGAGTCCAGGTTCATACGCCAACCGTTTTAATTCAACAGACTGTAATCAATGACAGGAAGTAATGATTGATCCCATGTTCCATGCGGTTTGGCAAGTTTTTTTTACATGTCGGGTGTTGTAAAAACAGGGAAGGACTGATAATTAACTAAAAACAGTTAAGGAGGCAATTAATAATGATGAAACTATTTCCACGAATTTGTTCGGTTGTTCTAATTGTTATCGGGATCACAGCGTTATGCCGTGCCCAGACCGCTTATGTCTCTGATATGCTCATTCTTACATTCAGGAAGGGACCCGGCCCCAGCTACCCTCTGATCTCCGCTTTAAAAAGCGATACCCCTTTAACCATAATTGAAGAAAGCAACGGCTACCTTAAGGTGGCACTTTCATCCGGGGAGCAGGGATGGGTGGACAAAAATTATGTTGTAACCGATCTACCCAAAGCAATGATCATTGAGCAGTTAAAAAAAGAAAATGCCGCCCTTGAAGAAAAAATCAGGGCATTGACGGAACAGCCAGACCACGCCGTCATGGAGCAGCTGAAAAAGGAGAACCAGGTCCTGATTCAAAACGTTGAAACCTTAAAGTCACAATATACTGCGCTTAAGGCTGCCTCTGCCAATATAACCGATACGTTAGAAGAGAACAAACGCCTTAAAACCCAGAACACATCTTTGCCGGACACACTTGCCCAGCCAAAGGGTAACTACGAATTCATGTTTAAAACCGGCATGATTAAATGGTTTCTGGCCGGTGTGGGCGTGCTTCTCCTTGGCTGGGTTATAGGTCTGAGTGTATCTTCCAGGCAGGGTGGCTCAAGCTCATTGCTTGACTGACTTTAACCCTCGACCCCCAAAAGTTATAATGTTAAAAATAAACAAGATTCATCTCTTCGTTCTGGTATCATTATTACTGCTTTTCGGATTTTCAGCACAAGCTTTTTGCAAGCCGTCATATACCCTGAAACAATTATGTCAAATCGCCAATAAAAATGCAGAAAGTATCCAGATTGCCACGGAGCAGACCTATATTGCCGAACAGGATAAAAAACGTGCCCAGTCCGTGCTTATTCCTGCAGCTACGCTATACGCCAGTTACCTGAATTATAAAAACGACGACTATTACACGCCTGATGTAAATACCTTAGGCGGCAAACTCACCCAGTCATTTACCCTGAACGGCAGGGAACTGATCGCCTATGATGTCAGTAAAAAAGGCATTGAAAAGGCAAAATATTCAGAACAAACCATTAGAACTGATTACATTTTCCAGGTGGCCCAGGCCTATATCCAGGCATTGAATTTGAAACGTCTGGTGGAGGTAGCGGATGCCGAAGTTGAGCGCTTGAGCACATACCGAGATTCGATAAATGAAAAACTTAGGGTGGGTAGTGTGACAAAAACAGCGCTTTACAGGGCCCGGGCTGAATTGTCAAAGGCTAAAACCGATCAGATTGTGGCAGTCAATAATGTTCAGACAGCCAAGGCAGGTATTGTCAGGCTCACCGGTATCGAAGACCAGTTCTCAATTGCATCGGGGGATATCAACGAGATTGAAAATTTTTCAATCACCCTTGAAGAGATAAAATTAAAGGCCCTTGAAAACCGTTATGAAATCAAGGAAGGCAAAAAGGGGGTTGAAATTGCCCGGCGAAGCATAGCCTATGAAAAAGGTTACTATTGGCCCCGTTTTGAGATTGAAGGCGGCTACCGGGAAAAAGATATCACCTATGATACAGGAAACGAGGCCCAAGGCGGATATGATACCGCAGAGGCATATATCCAGGCCCAGCTGGTCGTTACCCTGTATGACGGCGGATTGCGAAGTGCTCAGGTACGCCAGGCCATGGCAAAGTATCGCCAGGCCATGCAGGCACTTGCCAATGAAGAAAAGGCCATAATCCTTGAATCAAAGCAATCCTTTCTGGAATTTAACACCTCAAAAGCGACCCTGATCAACCTTGCTGATGAAGTGAAATCTGCCGAAGAAAATTTCAACGCCGTTCAAATGCAATTCAAATACGGCATGGCTGACAGTATAGATATCATGGATGCCAATACGTTGCTTGTTGAGGCCCAGCGGCGCATATCCAATGCCCGTTCCTCCTTTTATCTCTCCATTTTGAAAATTATTTACACCCAGGGCGATATCCTATATTATTTTTTAAACAAAAAATAAAGGAGCACAAACTATGTACGAAATCATCGCCCCCCCCCAGGAGTACCAGATTGACCACCTGATCAACGGCACTGACAACGCAAATATAGACCTGACAAGAGAAGAAAGGGACAAGTGGGCAAAACAGATCGTTCAATTTAGTGAACGTTTGGCCGATTTTGCCCAAAAAGCAGACTTGTTTTCGTCGCTTCTTGCATCAGAAGAAAAGATTTCGGCGACCCCGGCCTCATTGAAAACACTAAAAATTCAGCTTTTCATGATTAACGATGCCTTGAATTCCGCCTTAGATATTGCTGACATGATGGAAAACGATATGATCAAGACCCCCCAGGATGCGTAAAATCGGATACTTAGAATAGCTTGAGCGCATTCACGGCTATTTTCCATTGAATGTATATTCCAAGCACCATGTTTTGATAAGAGATGGTGCTTGGAATTTTTTTTATTCAAGGACATGTTTTTCCAGGATAAAACAGGAAAAATCCCCTTTGAAAACCACTTCATCTTCACGTTTAACCACAACACCGACCATCTGTTTTTTACCTGACACCGATGATACACTAGCCTCGGCACAGACAGATTCCCCTGCTTTGACAGGTTTCAGGAATTTAACATCCGCTCCGCCAAGCACAACATTGGGATGATTCACTGCAAGCATAGCGGCATAGTCGGCAAGTCCGAAAATAAATCCGCCATGCACCAGCCCTGAGTCATCTGCCGCCATTCTGGGCGTAGTCGTATATTCCACACGGCTCTTACCGGCTTCAACCATGACCGGCGTTCCGCACAATTCATTGTCTATTAATTGATGGGTTATGATATCCATTAAAAATTCTCCTTTTTTTTAGTGTTTGGACGAAAAGTCACCCACCTGCGGCGTTGCAAAAAGATTGGCAATCCTCACAACCATTAGGTTGCTCCGGTTGCTAATTTTTCTGCGCCTTGCATCTGGGCAACTTTTCGTCCAAACACAGGTTTCTGCTCAAAACTAAATATTCAAAAAACAATTTTATTGGGTTACTTTGCAAACTTATGAAATTTCGCTCCGACTCCCTGGGTCAAGTTGGGCCTTGATCTGTAGTGCCGCGGCTTTGGGAGTGTATTTTTCAGTGTCAATGGAGACACCGGCAAGTTCCTGGTACAAGGGGGTTCTGATTTCAAGCATTTTTTCTGTTTCAAGGGAAAGGCTGTCACGGGTTAGATCCGGTCTTCGGTCGGTGTTGTTCTCATCTTTGCTGATTCTGTCCGTCAGAACAGATGCTGTGGCATAAAGATATACAACGACCCCTTTTTCTTTTAAAAACTGTCTGTTTTCTTCTGCAAGGATGATCCCCCCGCCCGTAGCTATAACGGGTGAATTCTTCAAATCCAGATTCATAAGTGTTTCAGTTTCTTTTGCCCTGAAATAGGCCCAGCCGTGCCGGCCCACCATCTGTGCAATGGTTGTACCGTAAGTTGATTCCAAAACCAGATCGGTATCCAGAAACGTTTTATTCAAAAGATCGGCAAGGTACTTTCCGGTACTGGTTTTGCCGGTACACCGGTATCCGATAAGAAAAATGGGACCCATGGTACCTCCTTTTTACAGGGCGTCAAAAAGCTGCCAAAATGTGGGAAATGATTTCTCCACGCACACGGGATTTTCAATTTTAATATCGTCCACCCTAAGACCGGCAACCGCAAAGGCCATGGCAATGCGGTGGTCGTTAAAGGTTTCAATGACTGCGCCATGGGGTGTGCCGCCCGTAATTTCCATGAAATCCGGTCCCTGCACCGCTTTAATTCCCATTTTTGTGAGCTGGGAACAAACCGCATCAATGCGGTCGCACTCCTTGACCCGAAGATGTCCAATATTACTGATCCGGGTGGTGCCTTCGGCAAACGCGGCTGTTACAGCCACAGCAGGCACGGCATCCGGGGTATCGGACATATCCACATCCACGCCGTGCAGGGGATGCCCCTTTACCCTCAGGACCCGGCCATCATGATTTACCGTACAGCCCATCTTCTCAAATATATATGCCTGTTTCAGATCGCCCTGCAAAGAGGCTGTGCCGATATTATCCACCCCGATATCCGCACCTGTTACAGCCCCTGCTGCCCAAAAATAGCCGGCATTGGAAAGATCCGGCTCCACGGATCTGCTTCCGGATGAGTAAGTCTGGCCCCCCGGGACCTCATAACAGGTGTCGGATACCTGGAAGGCATTGACCCCAAACTGCTTCATCACATCCAAAGTCAAATCAATATATGGTTGGGACACGGCAGGCCCTGTCAAATCAATCACGAGGCCATGATCAAAAAAAGCCCCGGCCATGAGCAGGGCGGACAGGTACTGGCTTGACCGGGAGCAGTCAAGAAGCGTTCGCCCCCCTGCTCTGTCACCGCCCTGGATCACTACCGGCGGTGTACCTTCATTGTTTTGGGAAGCCGCACGGATCCGGATACGCCCAAGGGCGTCTAAAAGCTCTCCCATGGGTCGTTGACGCATGCGCTCATCCCCGGTCAGGGTATATGGGGTGCTGCCAAGGGCGGCAATGCCTGCTAAAAGGCGCATGGACGTGCCTGAGTTACCAAGGTGGATGGGATCCGGCCAGGGCTTGGGCCGGCCGCCGAAACCTGTAACCGACAGGGCACCGTCTTGTCTGCTTTCGATTTGAGCCCCCATACACTCCAGGGTTTTGCGGGTAAGAGAAATATCCTGGCTGTCCAGCACATTATAAATTTGAGATATGCCGTCGGCCAGGGCGGCACAGATCAGCATCCTGTGTGAAATGCTCTTGGAACCCGGAATTTTGACCACCTGGTCCTGGATCTTTCTGGAAATTACCAGTTTCATAAAGTTCTCCTTTAATCAGTCGTTAATAATGGTGTTTCGCATCAGATCCGTATCAGGGATTATACCTGTCCATAATTCAAACTGGGCAGCTGCCTGGGCAATGAACATGGACAGGCCGTCAATGGTTGTGCAGCCCTTTTGTTCTGCAGCTTCAAGCAGCCGGGTCCTCAACGGGGTATATACCACATCCATTACCACCATTTCCGATCTTAATGCTTCCGGCGGAAAGCTGATTTCATTCTCTTTGGGTGTCATGCCGATGCTTGTGGTGTTGATAATCACATCCGCCTGGATATTTTCCATCTCTTCGGCAGGTATAAACCGACCCTTAACCGTCTCAGCAAGGGCCCGGCCTTTTTGTTCGGTCCGATTGGTGATGATGATATCCCCATTTTGGGCTGCAATACCGTGGGCCACGGCCCGGGCTGCCCCGCCTGCACCCACAATACAGACGGTTTTTCCTGAAATGCCAAAGGGGGCAAGGGGCGCAACAGCGGCTTGACAATCGGTATTATATCCTTTTAATACGCCGTTTTCATTCACTATGGTGTTTACTGCACCAATGGCCCGGGCTGTGGGATCAATCCAGTCAATATGTTCCATGATGGATTCCTTGAAAGGAATGGTTACGGAAGCTCCCTGAATATCGAGCGTGCGCACAGCCTGTGCCGCTCCTGCCGCATCCTGCACCTCAAAAGCAAGGTAAACGGCATTGATGTCCTTATCTTTAAACGCTGCATTATGAATCACAGGACCTTTAGAGTGCCTGGCAGGATTGCCGAATAGACAATATAGCCGGGTGGCAGCGTCAATCATTGTAATATCTCCTGTTTTTCAAAAATCGGGTACGATCCCAACACCTTTAAATACAGGGCCTGGCTTCGAATCTGTTCAATGGTTTGAAATACGATTTCATCCTGGATATGCCCTTCAATATCCATGAAAAAATGATAGCTCCAGTTATAGTGACGCGTGGGTCTGGATTCAAGTTTAACCATGTTCAGGCCGGATCTGTTCACAGGCGAAAGCGCCCTGAAAAGTGCGCCCGGGGTGTGGTTCGTGGCAAACATAATAGATGTTTTATCATTCCCTGTTCTCTCCGGACGATCGCCCCCAATCACAAGGAACCGCGTAATATTTCCGGCACGATCCTGTATTTTTGATGCCACCGGCAGCAGGTTATAAAAATGTGCTGCTTTGCCGGATGCAATGGCGGCAATCTGTTCATCCTTCGAGGCCAGAAGAGCCGCATTTGATGTGGAGCTGGTCTCCATGACTATGGCATGGGGCAGATGTTTCTTCAACCAGTTTTTGCACTGGGCAATGGCCTGGGGATGGGAATAAACGGTTTTAACGTCTTTTAGTTCCCCTGTGATGGATAACAGATCATGGGAAACAGGCTCATAATGCTCTGCCGTAATTTCAAGATCAAACTCGGCAAAAAGATCAAGGGTATAGTTGACAGCCCCTTCAATGGAGTTTTCAACGGGAACAATGCCGAAATGCAGCTCTTTTCGCTCGATATTGTTGAAAATATCAAAAAAACCGGCTTGTTCTACAAATTCCCCGCAGTGGTTGAAATAATGAAGGGCGGCAATATGGGAATGGCTGGCAAGGGGCCCTAAATAACCAATTGTCTTAGGTTTCTGGATTTCCCGTGTGGCCGTGATGATCACATTGAAAATATACTGAATCAGGCTTTCGTCCGCAGGGCCGGGGTTCAGCCGGGAAAGCCGCTCAATCACCATGCGTTCCCGGGTTCGATCCAGAATTTGGCTGCCTTTTTGTTTTTTAATCTCCCCTACTTTTTTGCCGATCTCAAGGCGCTGGTTGATCAGTTCAAGAATGCGCTCATCAATACGGTCAATTTCCCCACGAAGCGGAGACAGGGGCGAAGAATCATCATCTGCCTGCTTTTGATTGTCCTTGTCTTTAATCTCATGGTCAGTCATCTCAATTTCCTTTTTTATAATCAGCTTCAAATAAAAAAACCGCCTCAGGTTTTGCCTGCTGCGGTTTTAGTGATTTAGTTAAATTTATGGGAAAAATCAGTTGTCCACAGGCAGGCTGTCCTTTCTATAAAATCGAGTGCTAAAATAAAAATTTTTGCTGAAGCTAAAGATCATTAAACTATTTCTCCCTTTATATTTTTTTAAGACCATATACGTTGGATCTTTTTCTGTCAATAGGTTCAGACTCAATCTCCAGGGCGATCGCATGTAAACATATCCTGGAAATGAAAAATATGGTTGGATAACCAATCCCATAGAAAGGGAGGATCACAATCGGCTAAAGGTTATTGCAATTACTTTTTCATAACTTCTTCAAAGAAATCGAGTTCATATTGTGTTGATAGCGTGAAGGCTTTCAACATTTCCTGATGAAGTTCTTCATCTGCTGCGGATGATAGCCGCTCTACAATATCAATAAATCTTTGCGTGTATTGCTCGTACGCTTCACTGTGATAGGTGTCGATCCACATCTGGTATTCGTTGTCAGCTTCCGCAATGGTCAAGATGTGGTTACCAACGCTGCTAAACACCCAGAAACAGGGTAAAAGTGCCGCAGCAGCAAGAGCAAATACGGAATTTTTACTGTGATTAAGCAGAAAGGAAGTGTATTTCTCAATTGCAGGAGACTTTTCTTCAGCTTCCTCAATATCAAAATATTTCAGAAACTCATTGTGAAGGGCTTTTTCAATGTCCAGCCCATCTTTGGCTAACATTTGAAAGAATTGCTTTTCAGATTCGTTGGGAGCTTTTTCGGCCAACAGGTCCAAAGCCAGATTATCATCCTTGAGATAAAGGATATCCTGCGACAGGAAATGTGCAAAATTATTTTTATCTAATGTGCCTTTCGCCAGTTGTACAACGAAGGGATGAGCGATTGTATCCTCATAAATAGAAGATACCGCATCCCACATCTTTTGAGTGTATTTTCCTGCTGCTTTAATATTCTTCATCACCCCCGGATTCCTCTATTTTTATTTTTTAGGAATGCGCCTTAAATAACTCGACCATTTCAAAACAGTCGGCCATTGTCGGCCGTACGTTTAGAAATTTTAATTGGCCATCTTATTTCGTGCTCGTTCCTTAAAGGCACAAATGGCAACATAATCACCGCAGTCAAACCCCGGAATTGGTTGTTCTTCCATATTGTTTGAGTATAGCGGATGTTTAGTGAGCGTTTGAGCATAATCAAAGTCTTGAAAACCTGCTGTTTTAAGCATCTCGACTTTCTCAGCAGTTGTACGCCAGTTTGCAACCTTTACAAATTCAATTGGATACGGGTCCCTTGGGTGAACTCCTTCCAATAATGGATGTTCCCATGTTTCGACACTTTTTGCCAGGTTATACATGGTTGCGTATGAACTTTCCTTAGGAACATCAATAACCACGATTTTACCTCCTTTTCTCAAAGCAGTATATGCTTTGTGAAACACGGACTGCAGGTCATTGATATAGCTTGGTGTGCCGTTGAATAGGATCGTATCGTATTGTTCTTCGCCCAAATCGGCGTCTTCCGCTGTGGTTACCTCAACACTTATCCCCCGTTTACGGGCAATCTCAGCCATTCCCTCTGATGGTTCGAGACCGTACTGAATGGAAATGTTAAAATCTCTTTTCAAGATTGATTCAAAAAGACCACTTCCGCACCCTACAGAAAAAGTATCACCCGCATCTTTCATAAAATAAGCGACCAGGTTCACCTCTGAATTTAACAGATTCATATTGTCAAAAAACCACGCATCATATGCTTGTGCAAATTCGTCAAAACTTCTTTTTTTATCCATGCTGACCTCCGAAGAAAAACCGTTATTATCAACCCGGTGCAGATAATGTATTTTTATAGGTAGGCACTTACTTGAAGAGGCATGATCCGCTTCCCTACGTCAGTATTACCCGCATCAGGTTCCAAGGGTCAGAAAAATTTTTCCTTCTCAGCTTTTGCAAGCGCCCCCAGCTAAATTCTAAAGAAGTATCAAAAACAGCGTTTTTTAAATGTACGCAAAAACCTAACCGGACACTACTGATTTATTTTATTGAGTTATTTCCTCTATCAATTTTTTTGCGTCACTGGCCCCTGGGAAATTATCATTAAGCTCCAGGGCCTTGGACAGCTCTTTGAGTGCCTGCTCTTTTTCCCCTTTTCCGTAATACGCCAGCCCTAAATGGTAGCGGATAATGGGATGGTTTGGTTGTTTTTCCAGGCAGTCCAAAAATTCGGCAACGGCATTTCCGTACAACCCTTTTTTATAATAGGCAAATCCCATCGTATCCATGATGCTCGGATCTTCGGGATAAAGGGCTTTCGCTGTTTTTGCCAGAGCCAGGGCCTCGTCAAATTTATCTGTCCGGCTTGCCAGGTAAAATGACAGATTGTTGGCGGCGGCTGCATAGTTGGGATTGATTTCAAGGGCTTTACGGTAATGGGTTTCTGCCTCATCAAATTTGTTTTCCGCTTCAAAAAGGACGGCCAGCAACATATGGGGCGGGGCCAGTTTATCATTTTTTTCAATCATGGTCAGATATTGTTTTTTTGCGTCCTCAATATTTTTCTGGGACAGGTATATTTTTGCCAGCGTTCCGTAGGGACTCAGATAATCCGGGGCAAGGTCAACGGCTTTCAGCAGTTCTGATTCTGCCTGTTTCATATCCTCCTGGGCCAGGTAAATATTTGCACGGGTGCTGTGCACAAGCGCCTTCAAATTATTGTTATCCGTGAATGCATCCATCTGCTGAGTACACAGGGCATGGGCGGTGTCAAATTCTTTTTGAGCCACGGCATTTCTGATTCTCAGGGTAAATACGTCAATGAGTTTGTTGTTCAGGGACCAGGCCTTTTCCAGCAGGGGGGCTGCCTGGTCAAATTGCCTCAGCGCAGATTTTAAGTAGGCAAGCCGGTAATAGCCTGCCGGATTGTCAGAGCCGATTTCAATCATTTTTTTATAATCGTCTTCAGCTTCCTTAATTTTTTTCAGGGCCACATAGGCGTTGCCCCGGAGCAGATAGGCCCGGTAGGCTTTGGGATCAAGCTTAATTACCGCGGTGGTCTGATTTACGGCAAGATCATAGGCGTGCTGGCGCAAATAAATTTCAGACATCAGCAACCGGGCCTGGGTATACTCAGGTTTCAGCTCCACCGCCTTGACCAGGGCTGATGCCGCCTGGTTCGGCTCCCCTATTCCGATATAGGAAAGGCCTTTAAAATATTGAACCCTGTGGGCATTTGGTTCTTCCTTTTCAAGGGCGATCAGGATATTGAGCGCATCCTGATATTTTTTTTGAAAAATCAGGATTTCGCTTTTCAGCATTCTGGCATCCGCCAAATTGGGCCGTTTTTTGAGAATGCCGGCGACCAGGTTCTCCGCTTCGTCTATTTTTTTCTCCTTGTACAGGAATCTTGCCAAGATCATCTGGGTATTGCTGTCTTCAGAATCAAGGGCAGCGATTTTCTTGTACAATTCAAGGGCCTTATCCTTTTGGCCCGTCACGTCATAGAATCCGGCCAGTATAACCATGGGCCGGGGAGTGTCCGGTTGGATCTCAACCGCCTTTTTAAACGCGGTCTCAGCTTCTTGGAAATTTTTTGTTCTCAGGTAAAAATTACCCAGAAGAATCTGGTGCCCTGGATTTTCAGGATGCTCTGCCGCTGACAGATGTAATTGTTCCTCTGCTTTATCCAATTGTTTTCGCAGAATATAGAACTGGGCCAGGACGTTTCTGGCCGTTGTCGCATCTTTGCCTGATTCCACAGCTTTGAGCAAAAAAGCTTCAGCCTCGTCGAATTTTTTTTCGCTGGCTTTTATGGCGGCCATGGTATGCAGGGCTCCCACATGGCTGTTCTGGATTTCAAGAATTTTTTCAAAAACAATCCGGGCATCTTCAATCTGCTTCTTTCTGATCAGAACCTGTCCTTTGAGAAAGAGCGCGTCCAGGTTTTGGGGGTCCTTTTTCAAAATTTTATCGATCCTGGCCTGGGTTTCCGGCAGTTTTTTATCCAGAAAATAAAATCTCGATAATTTCACCAGGGCTTCAATATTTTCCGGATCAAGTTTTTCTACGCTGGAATAAAGCGCAAAGGCCGATTTTAACTGGCCTGTCTTCATGAATATGTCGCCAAGCTTCAAAAGGACTGCCGTATCTTTATTGTCTATCTGGAGCGCGTTCTTATATTCTATTTCAGCCTTTTTATACTCCCTTGCATCAAAGTATTGATCACCGTTTTTTACATGGGCTGCTTTTTTTTCGTCCTTGTTTGCGCATCCAAATCCGGTGCAAGTAATCAATGTGATGAAAATGACTAACATAATTTTGGAACAGGTTTTCATGAACAACCTCATTTAAAAGTGAATTGGCTTTTTAATTACTTTATGATAACGCTCAAATGTTAAATACAATTTGTATTATGGGATACTCAGTATTGTCAACGAAATAAAAATTTCGACATTGTAGGAACATGGAACGAGATATGCGGACGCGATATTTGATTTTAAACATTTTGGGGACGCTGTTTTTTTTGTGCTTAACCCAGGGAAAAACATATGCCTGGTTTCATTTTTCCGACACGTGCGAAAATTGTCCCGTTTTCGAGTCGCCCCGAATCGCAGAGGAGGTGTCCAAAACATATGCCTTTCTGCCGAATACCCCGGATACTGACTCAGAAATCCGCTTGTATAGAACATTTTCTAAAGAGTCATCTCCGGCAAGCGCCGGAGAGCTTAAGATTGATATTCCTTTTAATCTTTTATCCGCATCAGAGACAAACGTTCAAGCCTCGCTTGACCGCCGGATTGCGGCAAATCTCAGGTTAAAAAATCTTATAGAGCAATACCGGGCGCTACAAAAACGAAATGCCGAACTGTTAAAGGATTTGAGCAGCCCTTATCTTGAGGCAAAAAAAAGCCACAAAAAAGCGGTAGAGGTATCTGATGCGAAAGAATTGGTGCCTGCCGACAAGCTGAAACGGCAAGTGGCAGAGGTGATTCTTTTTCAGACCGACGGAAAAGTCCGCCTGCCTGTTCAAGAGAGCCGAGATCTTCAAGCGGTCCAGGCAGAAAAAAAAGGCAGGGAGGATTCAATGCCTGCCCTTGAAAAATACGAGGCGTTGAGTTTAGAAGAGGCGTATTCAAAAAATCCGGTAGGCAGCGGCGCATATCACCAAACCTATGGCCGGGATACGCAAATGCCTTGGATTTTTTCCTTGGGACTCAAGCTGCTGCGGTTTCTGGCAAACAATAAAATTGAAATTCTTTCCTGGGCGGCTGTTATGGCCGTTATCAGTCTGGTCGGTCTGATTGTGGTGAAACGATGACGCGTAAACGCAAAAAAATAGCTGTTGCGGCCACAGGCGTGTTGATTTCCGCTTTAATGATAGGGATCCTTGTAAGCTGTTTTTTGATCTGGGAGTTTGGAACGCCCCAGGATCATTTTGAGAATCAAGGCGACCAGGCTTTTGAGCGCGGTGATTATGGCGATGCCCTTCAATACTGGCTAAGAGCAAAGGAGCCGGTCGGGCAGTCCGGCCGCGTATATGCGAAGATGGGCGCCGTTTATCTGAAATTGTCCAACCTGGACCAGGCTGAGATATGCTTTAAAAAGGCACTGGAAAAAAATCCCGAAGATGTTGACACACAACAGCAAATTATCCGGATTGCCTTGGTTCGCGGGGATACGGCAGCGGCGGGAAATTTATTGTCAAAGCTTCTCAAGAACCATGATTCAGATCCCCTCCTTTTGATGCTTTCCGGCGATCTTGCCATGCTACAGACTGAATTCAAAACGGCAGAAGCGGCTTATGAGAAAGCTGCAGCGCTTTTACCCGCCCAGATTCGCCCCAGGCTCAAGCTGGCCATCTGTTTTCAGGAACAAAAAAAGGCCTTTGAGGCCGAAAAGATCATCACCCTTTGCCGCACCCAGGGTATTAAAACACCCATGGATCTGATGCTTGCTGCAGATTATTATGCCCTTGCCGGAGATGATACCAGGGCCGAAAGGTACCTCCTCATGGCCGTGGATTCAGACCCTGGAGACCTTGAATTTAAAACCCGGCTTTGCCTGTTTTATCGCGTTGCCGGGAAGTTAGAAAAGGCAGCGGCCTATTTAAAAAAACTAATTGCTGAGTATCCTGAAAATACCGGATTTAGAATGATGCTGGCCGATTTTTATCTTGCGATTGAAGACATGGCCGGTGCGGAAAAGCTGCTGGATCAACTTGCCCAGGCAAGCAGGGATGCGCCGGGGTATCATCTACTGATGGGAAAATTCTGGTTATTCAAGGGAGGGTACTCCCATGCCGAGTCATATCTGAAAACCGCATTGGACAAAGACTACGGCCTTGTGTCCGCCCATTATCTTCTGGGTGTGGCCTATTTTGCCGGGGGCCAGAGTAAGCTGGCTGAAAAAGCGTTTCTCCGGTCACTGATGCTGGACCCGGATCATGAGGAGTCGATATTTGCCATGGCTGCGCTGAATTATAAGCGGGAGGATTACGGCCTGGCAGACCAATATGCGGATCAATTTCTGGGACAGGAACCTTCCAGTGCCCGGGTCTGGAAGCTCAAAGGGCTGTGCGCCCTTGGCCGCAGGGATCCTTCCTGTGCAATAGCTCCTTTGTCCAAGTCGTGGCATCTGGGAGGCGGCGCTTCGGCCCACTTTTTTCTGGGGCAGGCCTTTGAGGCCCAAGGCATGGTGCAGGAGGCCCTGACAGCTTACAGCCAGGTCTTTGAAGATGCACCGGTCATATATCCGGCCTTGTACGCGTATGCCCGGCTCGCTTCAGATCATGGCCTGGGAGAGAGGGTCTTTGAAAAGATAGATGCGCTGGCGGTTCATGACGCGAATCCGGCTGTTTACTATACCGGGGCAAAAATTTGCCTTGGCCTCAAAGACTATGACCGATGCCAGGCATATATAGACAAAGCCATGGCGAAAAAAGAGGTGTCAGGCCCTTTTTTTCTTTTGCAGGCAGCACTTTTTGAAGCGACAGGAAAGGATGAGGGCGTCGAGAAAACACTGACCGAATGCATAACAAAGCTGCCGCAGTATGTCGGGGGGTGGCTTAAGCTGTCAGTGTATTATGTGAAAAAACAACGGATCTCGGATGCCGTACAGGTGATGGAGCAGGCGCTTAATTCCTTTCCGGATCACCCTGAAATTAAAGGAAACCTGGCCTGGCTGCTGCTGGAAGAGGAGACCGATTTTGACCGGGCCCTTGATTTGGCAAGAGAAGCCTATGACACACTGCCGGGCCAAGCCTGGCTCATGGATACCCTCGGGTGGGCCTATTACCATAAAAAAATTTATTCCCAGGCGCAATGGATGCTGGAGCAGGCCGAAGAATTAACGCCTGGAAACGGAATGATCCAGTATCACCTGGGCATGGTGCTGTACCACCGGGGAAAGCTTTTTCAGGCCAAAACAAAACTGGAATCAGCTCTGGGATATATATCGCTTGATACGCGGCAAAGGGATAAAGCTGAAAGCCTGCTTGCAGGATTGAACGGAAAAGAGGGGTTAAAAGATGAAGGGGAAAATATGATATTTAATCCCGAGGCCACCCCTTCCCTGGATTTAGAATCTCAAATACCTTCGGAAACAGGCGAGAGTGAAGACATATTAAAACCGGACTGGAGTAATATGGATTCATCAGCGCATTAAATTTGGTTTACTCCGGATTCTTCAATGCCATACTATACTTTTGTTGAAGAGAAAGGTGTCATGCTGTCAGTCATAAAAAAATTTTTAACAGGCATCGTTCAGAATTGGCCCGACAATACGGATGCCGTATCAGGTAGCGCCCCCCCCGGCCCCTGGTACGGCGTGGATCTGGACGGAACCCTGGCGGTCTGGGACGAGAACTCAACCCTTAGTCGCATCGGAGCCCCCATACCGTCCATGGTTGATATGGTCCTACGCATGGTGGACAACGGCATCCGGGTTAAAATTTTTACGGCCCGGGCGTGTGACCCTGCCCAAATTCCAAAAATCCAGGCCTGGATGAATCAGCACGGTCTGCCGGGCCTGGAAATCACCAATGTGAAGGATTATTACATGGAGCGTCTGTATGATGACCGGGCCATACGTGTGGAGCGCAATACCGGCAGAATCCTTTGATCCCTCACCGTCCGGATACAGCGGATGGAAACAGGGTGTCGGTTTTGCCGGTAATATAATAGGCTGCAAGCCCGGTCCATTCAGTTGCTGCCGTGACCAGCCTTCCCAGATTCCGGGAAAAATTAAGGCCTAATCCGAACTTCCTGTCAGGTCGGGTATAATGATCCACAGGATAGGGAATCACGGGCCACCCAAGCCGGTTAAACACCCCGACAGACCGAGGAACGTGTGCGGCTGTGGTCACAAGCACCCAGGTCTGCCCGGGTTCAGGCTGAACCATGTTTTTTGCAAACAACCCGTTTTCATAAGTATTTCGAGATTGATTCTCAAATATCATGCCTGAGATATCCAGGCCCATATCCATAAATACCTGTCGGGCCGTATTTGCATCTTTCCATTCCTGATGCATAGGGCTTGCTGACCCGCCGGTAAAAAGATGCACAGCATCCGGATATGCTCTGACAAGACGGGCAAACCCGATATACCGGTCAGCGGCATCGTTTATTTCAGGTTGATGCCACATATGGGTCAAAAAATTGTTTTCCGCTCCGCCAAGCATGATAACACCGTCCACTTTTTCCGGCAGGACCGGGTTTGTGGAAAATCTGTGCTCCAGGGGAGCCAAAAAAATAGTTCCTAAAGGGACAACAGTTATAACGAGCATCGACAGCACCACACACCCAAGCATCCATTTTGCCCTTTTCTCTGCCCCTGAAAACAAAAACAACATCCCCATTACGGCAAAAGCAACCAAAAGAAAATCCGGGCGGATGACCATCCAAGCCAGCTTGGACAACCAGAAGAACAATGACCCTGACATAATTAAACTCTCCGGAAAAATTGAACTCAGACCCGGCTCAGAGAGCCGGTTTTTTCTATGCCATACTATAGCAGTCCGGTTTTCTTTGATATCCCAATATTTTAAAAATCTAAATTACATTTTGGTCATCCGGGCATTAAGCATTGATCCGGTTAACCGTTTAAGCTAACATACGCAGTCACAATAAATCTGCATTACTTTTTTGGACTGCCAATCTGGAATAATACAATGTCCTGAAAAGGAGAAGACATGGCTAAATCCAATGACCCCTTTGCCGAACTATCCATGCTTGATTTAAGGGGCAAACAATCGGTCAGGGCAACATTCAAACTCTCCCAGAAAGCCATTGATGCCATCGGCCTTGTGGCCGTTCACATGGGCATCAAGCAAAAATCCCTGTTTGATCACATTATTGAAGACCATGCGGCATTGGATCAGCTGGCCCGATCCATCCGGATACGCCAGTTCAAGCAGCTGGACAGAAAGCAGAAAACCTTTGTTCTCAGCCGTAAAACCATTGAGGCATTGACGGCCATCTCCGAAACCTATAATATGCCCCGGGATGCGCTTGTTGAGTATTCCATCAAAAAACTGGAATCCGTTATCCAGTCTGAAAAAATAAGGCACGAAGAACGAAAGAAACTGGCCGGAAATTTGGAGAGCCGTTTCAACGACTTTCTTTCACTTTACAGGGAATCGGCACTGACTTTAGGCAAAGACGACCCTTTTTGCCGGCATCTTGAGAAACTGATAGACCATATGAAACGAACAGCCCAGGACGTGGATGCGTTCCTTGAAAAAAGCAAAGTACTTGAAGATTTTTAGGAGAAGATATTGATTGATGTTCAGAATCTGACCAAGTATTACGGCGATTTCTGTGCGGTTGACGGCATCAGCCTCACCATTGAACCCGGCCGGATACTTGGCCTTCTCGGCCCCAACGGGGCCGGCAAGACGACCACTTTGAGGATGCTCACAGGGTTTTATACCCCTACATCCGGCACGATCAGGATCAATGATCTCAAAATGCCGGAAGATACCCTGAAAATAAAATCCATGATCGGATATCTGCCCGAATCCGCGCCGTTGTACCATAATATGCTGGTATATGATTACCTGGATTATGTGGCACGGCTTAAAGGGATGGATGATCCCGGGCGCAGGCTGTCCCGCTTCAGAGAATTGGGCAGGCTGTGCGGGCTGTCCGGTATCATGGCCAAGCCCATCGGCAATCTGTCCAAGGGCCTTCGCCAGCGGGTAGGGTTAGCCCATGCCATGATGTCCGACCCGGATATCCTGATCCTTGACGAACCCACCTCGGGCCTTGATCCCAACCAGATCGCAGAGATCCGTGATATCATCAAAAGCATCGGCAGGGAGAAGACCATTATCTTTTCCACCCATATCCTTTCCGAAGCCGAAGCCACCTGCGACAGGATCGCCATCATCAACAAGGGCAAAAAAGTGGCGGACGACAGCGCCGAACATTTAAAACAAAATGCCCGGCACCGCAGCGTGATCCGCCTGACGTTGCAGAATGTGGAAATAACCGCGGCCCTTGCCCACCTTAAAGCCTTTGACTCAAGCATTGACATCACTGTGACAGATACACCTGCAAGTGAAGGTATAAGCTTTGAACTGTGCTGCAAAGAAGATAAGGATATCCGCCAGGACCTTTACCTGTCCATTAAAAAAACAGACTGGATTATCACCGAACTTGCAAGACAATCTTTAGCCCTTGAGGAAATCTTCCACGAACTGACACGGGAGGGCGGCTTAGCATGACACCGATCAAAACCATCGCCTTAAAAGAATTTAAAGACTATTTTATTTCGCCCATTGCGTATATTGTTATTTCCCTTTTTCTCATTGTTACGGGGTGGTTTTTCTTTTCCACCTTTTTTATTTACGGGCGGGCCGACCTAATGGACTTTTTTGCTCTTCTGCCCATGACCTTCTCCTTTTTTATTCCCGCGGTCACCATGCGCATGTTTGCCGAGGAAAAAAACGTGGGATCTTATGAGAGTCTTTTGACCATGCCGGTCTCCTTTACCCATATCGCCTTGGGCAAATTTTTTGCGGCAACCGCCTTTGCTGCGGCCATGCTGCTACCCACCCTCTCCTACCCGCTGTTCATTTCCTTCATCGGAGATATGGACTTTGGGCCTGTGGCCGGGGGGTATCTCGGGGCGATACTCCTTGGCGGGGCATACTGCAGCATCGGGCTGTTTGCCTCTGCGCTGACCCGCAACCAGATCATCGCTTTTATCATCGGGTGCGCCATGTGCTTTACCCTGACCATCATTGATCGGATGCTTTTTTTCATCCCCGAGCGTCTTGTGCCGGTTATGGAATACCTCGGTGCCAATGCGCATTTCACAAACATTTCCAAGGGCATCATTGATTCAAGGGACCTTATTTACTTTACATCCGTGATCTTTATCTTCATTTTCTCAACCAATATCGCCATGAAAGAAAAAAATTAAGGAGTCACCATGGGTAAGCCTTTCCTTAAAGAATATTATCTGAAATTTATCCTGTACGCCGTTGTTATCGTTTTGTTGAATGTGGCCGGATTAAGCCTGTTTTTCAGATTTGATCTGACCGCCAACCGGATCTATTCCCTGTCCGATGCCAGCAAACAGGCCGTCTCCACCCTGTCCGAACCGTTGAACATCAAAGTCTTTTTCTCAAAAAACATGCCTGCTCCCCACAATAATACGGAACGGTATTTAAAGGATCTGCTCACGGAATACGCAGCCCAGGCCGGACGATATTTTAACTTTGCCTTTTATAATGTATCCCAGGAAACCGACATGGGGGACCAGGCAAACCAGAACCGTGAAATGGCACGGGATTATGGGATATCTCCGGTCCAGATCAGGGTGATGGAGAACGATGAGCTGAAATTTAAAAATGCGTACATGGGCCTGGTTATCCTCCATGGAGATCTCATCGAAAAGATCCCGGCCATCACCACCACGGACGGACTTGAATATCAACTGACCTGCGCCATCCGAAAACTGAACAATAAGGTCTCGGCTCTTTTGCGCCAGACGGATAAAATTAATATTACGATGTATATCTCCCCGGGACTTAATGCCATAGGGCCTTTAATCGGGTTGGACGAGCTCCCGCACCTTGGCGATGAAGTGGCCGCGGCTGTGGGCAACCTGAACAGTAAAAACTTAAATATTTTCCAGTTTGAGCGCAAGGATATCTCAGATCCGGATGAACTTGAAAAGGTCTCAAAAAAACATGATCTCATGGCCCTGCGCTGGCCTGACCTGCCCGAAAAAAACATCCGGGCAGGCGCCGGCACAGCCGGCCTTGTGGTGGAATATAAAGGCAAGGCCTGGACGTTACCCCTGATCTCGGCAGTGGAGATTCCGATCATCGGCACCACCTATCAAATGGCGGATCCCCGGGGACTTGAAGAAGAGATTGCGGCGGTCATGGAAAAACTGATCGGCATCAACAAGGATATCGGGTATCTGTCCGATCATGGCTGCCCCACCCTTGGACCGGATCGCATGGCCATGATGCAGGGCCGGCCCGGAAACGGTCTTTCCGTTTTTGATCAGCTTGTGGGCTCAAGATACAATATCAGACAGATTCCCCTTAAAGATGAAGGTATCCCCGAAGGCCTCAACTGCCTGGTGATTGCCAAACCGACCAAACACTTTTCCGATTATGAACTGTTCCGGATTGACCAGGCCCTGATGAAAGGCACAAATATCGCTGTTTTTGCCGATGCCTTTGAAGAGCAGCAGGGCCAGGGCGGCATGATGGGCATGCCCTCCTTTGCCCCCATTGATACCGGCCTTGAAAAACTTCTGGCCCACTATGGCATTCAGATCCAGAAAGCCTATGTGCTGGACAAAAATTCATATAAACAGCAATTGCCCCAGTCCCAGGGCGGCGGAGAGCAGGCCATCTATTTTGCGCCGGTGATCAAGGATGACGCCATCAACAAGGATCCTGCATTCATGAAAAATATCAAAGGCCTTGTAGCCATGCAAATATCCCCGGTCAAGTATCTCAGGGGCGCCCAGGACGAGACAAAGGTCAATGCTGTCCGTCTTCTATCCTCATCTGACCAGGCATGGCTCATGGAAGACAACATCAACCTGAATCCCATGTTCTTAAGCCCTCCCCCCTCATATAGCGATCTTTCCACCTATGACCTGGCATATCTTCTGGAAGGGCAATTTACATCTTACTTTAAAGGCAAACCCGTCCCCGAAAAGGAGACCGGAGAAACCGACATCCAAGACGAAAAAAAGGAGGAAGGCCCCCAACCGCCTGAGATGTCGTCCAAAAACATTGAAGGGCTTGAAGCCGGCAACCGCGTAATCGAGACATCAGCACCTGCAAAAATATTTGTACTCGGATGTGTCCAGATGCTGCACGACAACATGCTGGACGAAGAGGGCCGCACCACCAATGCCACCTTCCTGCTCAACGTTATAGACCACCTCAACGGAGATGACGGCACAGCCCTTTTGAGAAGCAAGCAGCAAACCTTGAACCCCATTTCCGACACCGATCCTTTAACCAAAAACATCATTAAGGGATTCAATGTTATAGGGCTTTGTGTGCTGGTTTTCCTCTTCGGTCTATGTGTCTGGTTTTTCAGAAGCATGAAAAAGAAAAAAATTGCACATATGTTTGGTTGATTTTTGAATGAAGGAAGAATCATGAAAAAAGAATATATCATTTTAATCATCCTAATCATCGGCTTGATTGCCTATCTTGGTCTTAAAAAGGACAACCAGGTCCATTATGAATTGCCAACGATTCCCCAGGTGGATACCACCCGCATTGACCGGGTGGAAATATCAAAGGCAGACCGCCTGGTAGTCCTTAATAAAGGAGAAAATGGCTGGACCGTTACCGACAAAAAATTTTCGGTAAACCCCGAAGACATAGAGCAGATGATCGGCACATTAAAGGCGATAAAACTGTCCGCCCTTGTATCCGAGGCAAAGGACCTTGCAAGGTATGAACTGAATGACACCCATGCCGTCAAGGTCAAGGCCCTGGCCGGAAAAGAGGCGGTACGCAGCTTTGTCATCGGCAAAACAGCGCCCAGCCACAACCATACATTTATCTATCTGGATGACAAGGACCGGACCGTATACCAGGCCAACGGCAATTTCAAAAGTCAGTTTGACAAAGAAAGTGCGGATTTCAGGGATAAAAAAGTGCTTGAATTTGACCCGGCCGGCGTAAAAAAGGTTACATTGGAGAAGCAGGGACAAATCGTCACTTTGATAAAATCCCAGACACCTAAAACAACCGATCAGGAAAAAGACGAAACCAAAAAGGATTTGATCGAAAAAAAGCCGCTCCACGAAGAATCAACCTGGAAAAAAGAAGACGGTTCTGTTACAGATCAAAAAACGATATCAGATCTTTTGTCGTCTTTGTCAAAGCTTGAATGCCAGGCCTTTTTGGATGAAGACAAGGCTGCCCGGTTAAAGGAAATACAACCCTCATGTAAAATTTTACTTGAAAACGATAAAACTTTTATTTTAAATCTGTTTAACAAAAATGAGAATCAGGATGTGGAAGGGTCTTGTTCATACACACCCTATGCCTTCACCCTGACCAGCTATAAAGCCGAAGATATTGTTTCATACGCGGACAAACTTTTGGGAATTCAACAACAGGACAGCACTGAATCCGGCGAGGAGTGAACGCTTTATTTAAAATAGCTTACCAGCCCTATAAATGGCTCATTGTTATCCCAGCCATAATTTTAAACACCCTGGTCATGGCGCTGAGTTGCATCTTTGTCGGGGCTGTTTTCAGCCCTGACAAAGCTGATGCGCTGGCCGTGACCTGGGCCAGAATAGTCTGTGCCATTGCGTTTATACGGGTCAGAATCCAGGGCAAGCAAAATTACAATCCCCAATCATCCTACGTGGTGGTGGCCAACCACAAAAGCATGGTGGACATCCCGGTGCTACAGGGATTTACAGGGCTGACCATCAAATGGGTGATGAAAAAGGAACTCAAAAAGATCCCTGTTTTTGGTACAGCCTGTGCGTCTCTCGGCTGCATATATGTAAACAGATCCAATGGTCAGGCTGCTGTGGAATCCATAAAAGCGGCAAAAAAGAACTTGTCGGACAAGGCCAGCGTGCTTTTTTTCCCCGAAGGGACAAGATCCAGGGGCAATCTTCTGCCTTTTAAAAAAGGCGCGTTTGTCTTTGCCATGAATTCAGGACGGCCTGTTTTGCCGATAACCATTAAAAATTCAGAACATATCTTACCCTCTGATACCCTTGCCCTCATGCCGGGTACGGTGGATCTGATCATCCACCCCCCAGTGTATATTCCTAACTGCAGCAAGCCAGAACTGAATAATAAAATTGATCAGATTCATCAGACCGTAGATAGCGTGCTTTAATCTGTCTTTACCTAACCTGAGTTAGAGTCTGACCAAAATTCGTCGATCGTCGACTCTCCTCCACATTGTACCACCAATTCCACCCACAATCCGCCACGCCCCCATACTCACATATAACTATTTAATTTTAAATCAGGTACACCGCCCTCCCCCCCGACACAACCCTATATCTTAAAAAAATATTCTTTTTTTTAACTTGACTTCTCTTATATTTTTCGTAAAAGTGGCAGCTATGTGGGTGCAAAGTGGATGTAGCATTCTATAGAAAAGGCCGCTCAAGTGTTTCGATCCAATTCCTGTCATACAATTGATGACAAAGGAAGACTCATTATCCCGGCACGATTCAGAAAAGTGCTCAAAGCGGAGGATGAATACGGAATAGTGGTCTCATGCAAGGACGGCTGCATATTTGCGTTTACCTTTACTGAATGGAAGGCTATTGAGGATCGTTTAAAAACGGCTAAGACCTCAGCCATGCAGAGGTTCAAACGCTTTTTCCTCGGAAATGCCTGCCCACTGACATGCGACAAGCAGGACAGGGTGTTAATTCCCCAGAATCTAAGAACCTATGCAGGGATAAACAAAGAGGTTGTTCTTGTGGGTGTTCTGGATCGGTTTGAAATCTGGGCCAAAGAAAAATGGGAGCAGGAGCAGAAGGCAATGGAGCAAGAGCTTGAGCGGGAGGAAGTCAGAGAAGAGATTGCTTCCATAGGGTTGTAATATGGGTTTTGAACATATCTCTGTCATGCCGAATCAGGTGCACTCATATCAGAATCTTAAACCCGGAGACATATGTGTGGACTGTACCCTCGGCGGATGCGGACACGCGATGTCAACGCTCAAGGCCATAGGTTCCGACGGGTTGCTCATCGGCATTGATCAGGACATGGATGCCATTGCCAACGCCCGAAGCACACTTCATCTTTTCGAAGACAATATCCGGCTGTACCATAATAACTTCAGTGATCTCCCCGACATTCTCAAAGATGCCGGCATTAATGGAGTTAACAGCATCCTTCTCGACCTGGGCTTTTCACTCAACCAATTGACCCAAAGCAAACGAGGGTTCAGTTTTAAAAAAGACGAACCGTTGGATATGCGGATGGATGTCCGCAATTCGTTAACCGCACACCAGGTGGTAAATACATATTCGGAAAAACAATTGGCTGATATTTTTTTTACATACGGGGAAGAACGCTTTTCAAGACGGATGGCAAGGGCAATCACTGAAAAAAGGGCCAGTACCCCCATCGCCACCAGTCTTGAACTGGCCAGGGTCATTGAGGAAGCCGTACCTGCCGGTGCAAAGGCAAAACAAAAAATTCATCCGGCCACCCGGGTGTTCCAGGCCCTGCGCATTGTAGTCAACCGAGAACTTGAACGCTTAGAAAAATTCATGCAGGCGGTTCCTTCGATGCTCGTAAAGGGCGGACGTGTGAGTATCATCACGTTTCACTCCCTGGAAGACCGCATTGTCAAACAGCGGTTGCGGGCCTTTGAAAAAGGATGCACATGCCCAAGACAATTTCCCCAATGCATATGCGGGTTTGTAAAACAAATGGAATCCGTTACCAGAAAACCCGTGACAGCAGATCCGGACGAACTTAAAGCAAATCCCATGGCAAGAAGCGCAAAGCTGCGGGTGGCCAAGAAAATATAGAAAAGGCAATCCAGCTGTGAACACACCACAACAACAGATTGATTCCATCCAGAACCGAAAAGGACTGCTGTGGTTTTTTCTTATCATGGTGCTGGCAGCCGAGCTTATTTGCAACGCCTGGATCAGGAGCGAATCCAACCAGGCCATGATCATGATTGCAAAAACTGAAAGCCGGATCCGGAATCTGACAGATTATCGCCAGGCCTTGGGCATGGAAATAGAGCGCCTTAAATCCGAAGCACGGATCACCCATATTGCCCGCACCCAGTTGGGACTGGCACCGGACATCTTTAATAAAACCATTTACCTGCCCAAAGGAACGAACTGAATGGCGGCAAACCCTTGTGAAAAAATCGGTTTACGGATTTGTTTTATCCGTTTTTTTCTGCTGCTGTGCCTGGCAGGTATTGTCATCCGCTCCTTTGATATCCAGATTCTCCAGGGTAAAGCGCTTAAGAAAAAAGCTGAAAACACCTATGTCCGGCGAATCACCATCCAGGGTGACCGAGGACTGATCCTTGACCGCAACTCAAATAAACTGGGTGCCAGCACCGAGGCCCCCGACATCACCGCCGATCCCACCCAGATCGCAAATGTCCGGCAGGCGGCAGCTCAACTGGTACAGATCCTTGGCGGTAGCCAGGCTGAAATAGAGAAAAAGCTTTCCCAGAAACGCCGGTTTGCGCTTCTGGCAAGGAGGGTGGCGCCTCATAGGGCAGACGAGGTAAAAAAGCTGAACATTGTCGGTATATATATACAGGACAACTCCAAACGGTTTTACCCCAACCGGAGCCTGGCAGCCCAGGTCATCGGATTCACAGGCAAAGATGATCACGGCCTTGAGGGGCTTGAATTCTCATATAATGACTTTCTGGAAGGCCTAACCCTGAAGACAGAAGAATACAGGGACGGCCAGGGAACAGTCCTTGATACGGGAAAAAAGAAGCGGGAAGGCCTTAAAGGATCCACTATTGTTTTAACCCTGGATAAGAAAATCCAGTTTTTCAGCGAACAGGCCCTTGAACAGGCCGTGAAAGAACATCGAGGAACATCAGGCATGGCTCTGGTCATGCAGCCGGCCACCGGTGAACTTCTGGCCGTGGCCCATTACCCGGAATTCAATCCCAACAACTATGGCGATTTCAGCAAGAAGCGGTACAGAAACAGGGCGGTAGCCGACCCCTTTGAGCCCGGTTCCATTATGAAGGTGATCACTGTGGCTGCGGCCATTGAACGGGGCATGCCTGCCACAACCATTATCAATTGTGAAAAAGGCCGTTACCGTATTGGCAGATCCGTGATCCATGATACCCATCCCTATGATTATCTGACCCCGGGCCAGATTGTAAAAGTTTCCTCCAACATCGGGGCTGCAAAAATCGCCCAGGATGTAGGTCCAAAGGCCATGCACTACTATCTGAGTGCCTTTGGATTCGGCACAAAAACCGGAATCAACTGCTCTGCAGAAAGTTCGGGCGTTCTTCTGCCTTTGAACCGCTGGACAAACATTGATGCAGTGGCCATGTCGTTTGGCCAGGGCATGTCGGTGACGGCGCTTCAGCTTGTAAGTGCCGTATCAGCCATAGCCAACGGCGGCAAACTGATGAAACCCATGCTGGTTAAAAAAATCCTTTCAAATTCAGGTGAGATTATCCAAGACAATAAACCCTGTGTGATCCGTCAGGCTATTTCTGCCAAAACTGCAGGGATTATAAAAGAGATGATGTCCACAGTAGTCGAGGAAGACGGGACCGGAACCAAGGCAGCCATCCCCGGTTACCGGGTATGCGGAAAAACCAGCACAGCCCAGAAAGCAGACAAAGAGACAAAGAGTTACTCACATTCCAAGTTCACTGCGGCATTTGCAGGCTTTGCCCCCTTTGACAACCCGGCCTTGGCCATCCTGGTGGTGGTGGACGAGCCCAGACAGAATCATTACGGCGGCATTGTGGCGGCACCGGCGTTTAAGGATATCATGGCCCGGTCCTTTAACTACCTCAATATTCCTCCCCAAACAGACATGGTCGCGGCATTACCTCGGGAGGTGTCCCATGCAGTTGAGTGACATCCTGAACACAATTGAAATCGTGCTCACGCCTGATCAGGAACAGGCAGGCATCGTCACCACCCCCATTTCCGATATTACCTGCGATTCCAGACAGGTGGTGCAGGGCGCTTTATTCATTGCCGTGGACGGGCACACAGCAGACGGACATGATTATATCGCCCAGGCCTTTGACAAAGGTGCAGCGGCGGTTCTGGCCCAAAAAATTCCCCAGGGAGTGACCCGGAATCAGGCCCTGCGTATTGTTCTTTCAAAGGACACCCGCAAAGATACCGCCATTGTCGCCGCAAACTTTTTTGGCCACCCATCAAAGGATCTGGTGCTTGTGGGCATTACCGGAACCAACGGAAAAACCAGCATTACCTGGCTTTTGGAACAGATTTACCAGACCTGCGGCATCACCTGCGGCGTCATCGGTACGATAAATATCAGATATCCGGGCACCACCATTGACAACCCCGTCACCACCCCGGATGCGGTGTGTCTGCAAAAAACCATGCACGACATGAAACTTGCAGGAGTCACGCATGTCATCATGGAGGTCTCTTCCCACAGCCTGGACCAGCATCGAGTGGATGGGTGCGATTTTAATGCAGCGGTGTTCACCAACCTCACCCAGGATCATCTGGATTACCATGACGGATTCGAAGATTATTTTGCCTGCAAGAGAGCACTATTCACCAGGTACTTACTCCTCTTTGGGGACGGTCCCCGGGGCAAGGCCGTTATCAATATTGATAATGAATACGGCACCCGACTGGCAGACAGCCTTAACCTGCCCGTAATCCGGGTCAGTGCCGATCGTGAAGCCGATATTCGGGCAATCGACATTACAGACGACATCCATGGCCTGAGAGCAACCCTGGATTTCAGTGGTGTACACGCGCCCATGACTTCGGTACTCACGGGTCGCTTCAACTTAGAGAACATCTTATGTGCGGCCGGTGCGGCTTTTGCCACAGGCATCTGTCCTGAATCCATTGCCCGGGGCATTGCGGCCCTTGAACGGGTACCCGGCCGGCTTGAAAAACTTCCCACCGAGCTGAACCGTCATATCTTTGTGGATTATGCCCACACCCCGGATGCCCTTGAATCCATCCTGAAAACCCTTGCCGGTCGCGCCCCTGCACGACTGATCACGGTGTTTGGGTGCGGCGGCGACAGGGACCGCACCAAACGCGGCCCCATGGGTGTCATTGCCTGCAAATACTCGGACATCGCCATTGTCACCTCGGACAACCCGAGAACCGAAGATCCTGATGCCATTGTTGACGAAATTATAGACGGTATCCGTGCCCAGGGATTCAAAGAAATCGACCTTTACAGCCCCGGTGCCTGTGAAAAAGGATATATCCGGATGACCGACAGGGCCAAAGCACTGGCTTTAGGCGTTCGGATTTCAAAACCCCAGGACATTATCGTGGCGGCAGGCAAAGGCCATGAAACATACCAGATCACCAATGCAGGCACCATTCACTTTGACGACAAGGAGCACTTAACCGATGCCTGCACCAACGCATTGACGCCCAGACCATGGGATCTTGCGGATCTTTCCAACGCCATCGGGTGTGACGCCGTAACCGTTTGGGGACAAAAAACGGTTACCGATGCCAAGAGACCGGTTTTCAAAGGAATCAGCACCGATTCAAGAACCATCTCTCCGGATATGATATTTTTGGCATTGGCAGGGGAACATTTTGACGGACACACCTTTATTCCGGACCTGGCAAAAAAAGGAATCATCGTCTTTGTTGTCAGGCAGGGTTACCTGAACACCCTTGATTTAAATCAAAAGCGACTGATGGACAAACCCCGTGTCTGCTTTTTTGAAGTGCCGGACACCCTGGCTGCCCTGGGACGCCTGGCCCGCTATCATAGAATGCGCTCCAATGCCCGGGTGGCAGCCCTGACAGGTTCGAATGGAAAAACATCCACCCGGAAAATGGCCGAAGAGATCTTTTCTCTGCACCATGACACCCTGGCCACCCAAGGGAACCTGAACAATGAAATCGGCCTGCCCCAGACCCTGCTCAGACTGGCAGATATCCATGAATGGGCCGTGGTGGAGATGGGCATGAGCAACCCGGGCGAAATCGCACGCCTTTCCGCCATTGCCAAGCCCGACATTGCCCTGATCACCAACACCCATGGTTCGCACATGCAAGGTCTGGGCTCACTGGATAACGTGGCCCGGGCCAAAGCTGAAATTTTTAAAGGCCTGAACCCCGGCGGCACAGCCATCCTTTTTGCCGATGACCCAAGACTTGAAATCCTTGTCCAGGGTGCAAGGGAAAACCCGACCACAGGCAGCGTGATGCTTTTCGGCACACAAAGCAAAAGCGATGTACGTTTGTCGGAAATCAACACAACGGATCACGGCATCACCGTTTCCCTTGACATGGATGGGCATGCACGCCAATACACGGTCCCCTCCCCTGCTGCGTTCATGGCCTTTAATGCAGCCGCTGCCGCTGCCCTGGCAAAGGCCGCCGGTATTGATGAAACAGATATTGCCCAGGGGCTTGAAGCGTTTGTCCCGGTCAAGGGCAGAATGCGTTTGAGGCATCTTGACAACGGCATTCATCTCATTGACGACACTTACAATGCCAACCCCTGTTCCATGAACCAGGCCCTGCAGGTCTTAAACCGGCTGGCCGGCAGTAACCGGGGCATTGCCGTGCTGGGTGACATGCTGGAATTGGGAGATCAGACCCAACTGCACCACCGGCAGGTGGGACACCTGGTGGCAGCGCTTTCACCGGCAAAACTTTTACTGTTCGGCACCCAGGTCGCCCAGGTCCGGGAAGGCGCTTTGGAAAAAGGATACCCGGATGCCCACATCGTCATGGGCTCCAAACAAGAGTTGGCACAAACCCTGAAGAAATCAATAAAACAAGAGAATTGGGTACTGATTAAAGGCTCCAGGGGCATGACCATGGAAACGCTGATTCCGGTACTTGAAGAAATCCCTGCTGAAAGGGCAGATTGATCTAATGTTTTACCAATTTTTATACCCGTTACATGAACACTATACCGTTTTCAATATTTTTCGGTATATTACCTTCCGCACCATATACGGAGGGCTGACCGCCTTTATCATCTGTTTTATTCTCGGCCCCATTGTGATCCGGCAGCTGCAGATCATGCACTTCGGCCAAATCATCCAGACCGATGGCCCGCAGTCCCACTTAAAAAAACAGGGCACCCCCACCATGGGCGGCATCATGATTCTGTTTTCCATTTTTGTTTCCACATTTTTATGGGGAAACTTCACCAACCACTATGTGGGAATATTGCTGCTGTCCACCCTGCTTTTCGGTGCCATCGGTTTTATTGATGACTACCTGTCGCTGATGAAAAAAAGGAATATGGGATTCACGGCGAAAAGCAAATTCCTTCTCCAGATCCTTTCCGGCCTGCTCATCGGTTTTCTGATTTATAGCAGCCCGGACTTCAATACCGTGCTCACGGTACCGTTCTTCAAAGACGTGGCCATGAATTTAGGTCTTTTTTATATCCCCTTTGCCTGCCTGGTTATTGTGGGCACATCCAATGCCGTGAACCTCACGGATGGTCTCGACGGATTGGCCATCGGCCCCTTTATCGTGGCATCACTGACGTATATGCTATTTGCCTATGTGGCCGGTCATGCCCAGTTTGCCGAGTATCTGCATGTCCGTCACATTCCCGCAGCCGGTGAAGTATCTGTCATCTGCGGCATTCTGGCCGGTGCAGGCATGGGATTTTTATGGTTCAATGCCCATCCGGCCCAAATTTTCATGGGCGATACCGGTTCTATTCCCCTTGGGGCCATCCTTGGCACCATTGCCGTGGTCACCAAACAGGAGATCATGCTGGTGCTGGTGGGCGGACTTTTTGTCATGGAAGCGTGTTCTGTGATTCTTCAAGTCTCCTATTTTAAACTCACCCACGGCAAGAGAATCTTCAGAATGGCCCCCCTGCACCACCATTTTGAATTAAAAGGCTGGCATGAATCCAAAGTTATTGTCCGGTTCTGGATTATTGCCATTTTCCTTTCCGCCATAGCTTTGAGTACATTGAAGATAAGATAATATGCCGAACCTTACTGATACATATAAACTGATTGTGGGCTTAGGCGCCTGTGGGCTTTCCATGGCCCGTTTTTTGCGTTCCCGTGGACACTGCGTGGCGGCCACGGACATTGACGGAACAAAGACCGGTGAAGCAGCGGCCTTAAAAAAAATGGGGATTCCGGTAAGAATCGGCAGCCATGGCCAGAAGATGTTTGACCAGGCGTCCGTAATTATCCCAAGCCCCGGTATTCCCTTAGACATGCCGTTCATCAAGTCTGCCCGGGACAAGGGTGTACCTGTAACAGGCGAGCTGGATATTTTTGCCCAGTACAACACCACGCCCGTTATCGCAATCACAGGCACCAACGGAAAAACCACCACCACGGAGCTGACGGCAGCCATGCTTGAGGCATCAGGAATTTCCTGCTTTGTGGGCGGGAATATCGGCACCCCCCTGGTGGAATATCTCATGCAGGACAGCCCAAAGGACGTTGTTGTCGCCGAAGTCTCCTCCTTCCAGCTTGATCTTGCGGATGCGTTCCGGCCGGATGTGGCAGCACTTCTCAATCTTGCCCAGGATCACCTGGACCGGTATCCGGATTTTGCGGCTTACGCCGATTCAAAATGGTCTGTTTTTAAAAATATGACCGCCCTGGATACTGCCGTGGTTAACGCCTCCATCAAAGATTTTTCAGCACGGACCAAAACCATTTGCGCGGATATTCTTGAATTTTCATCCACCGGTCCTGTACCCCGGGGAGCAAGCGTTCACAAGATGGGAATCGACATCCGGCACAAAAGAATCAGCGACACCCTTACAGCAGACACATTGAACAGGCTTCCCGGTATGCATAACAGGGAAAATGTTGCGGCAGCGGCCCTTGCGGCCCTGAGCTGCGGTGCCTCCATGGCAGGTATCAGACAGGCCTTAAATGCGTTTATCCTGTCAGACCATCGTATCGCCTTTGTCCGGGAGGTTGACGGCATACGTTTTTACAACGACTCCAAGGCTACCAATGTGGATGCCGTGCTTCGGGCCCTGGAATCCTTTGAATCCAATGTCATTCTCATTCTCGGCGGCAGGGAAAAGGGCCTGGATTTTGCCCCCCTGGTGCCCGAAGTGAAAACCCGGGCCAAAGCCGTTATCGGCATGGGAGAAGCTGCCGGTCATGTTATGGAGACATTTGAAGGCATCTGCCCCGCATACGCCTGCAGGGACATGGTGTGCGCCGTTAACAAGGCAGTGTCTGTGGCAGGCAAAGGCGATGTGGTCCTTTTATCCCCGGCCTGTGCAAGTTTTGATCTTTATGCCAATTACCGGGAACGGGGAAAGGAGTTTGCCCGCATTGTCAACGCGATAGTTCCGAAACAGGAGATATGCCATGGCTGATACCCTGCACATCGGCGAATACTTCCCGGGCCCTCTTCATCCCTTTTTCAGGGAAAAAACCATTCTTTTCCCGGTGCTTATTCTCACGGGAATCGGCCTGGTCATGGTGTATTCGGCCTCCTGCTCCATCTCCATGGATGAGCATAACACCTTGTTTTATTACCTGAAACGCCAGTCCATATTTCTGCTTGTCAGCTTTGTCATCATGTATGTCACGGCTTCTTTGCCTTACAGATTATACAAAAGCATGGCTTATATCATCTTGTTTGCAGCCATCGGCCTTCTGGTTGCCGTGCTTATCCCGGCTTTCGGCATTAAGGCCAACAATGCCCGCCGCTGGCTTAATTTCGGCCTGTTCGCATTCCAGCCTGCAGAATTTGCCAAGCTTGCCATGATCCTTTTCATGGCCTACTCTCTGTCCAAAAAACAGGAAATGGGAAAACTGCGGGAATTTTCCATTGGCGTTGTGCCCCATGCCGTGGTATTCGCCCTCATGGCCGTACTCATCCTCTGCCAGCCCGATTTTGGCACCACGGTGGTCATGGGCATGATCTGCTGGGGAATGATGTTCACTGCCGGCGTACCTTTACTGTACATGCTCAGCCCGTTACCGCTGATTATTCCTGTTGTGGTGTACTTTCTGGTCTTCAAGGTCAGCTACCGGTTCGAGCGGGTCATGGGCTTTCTGAACCCCTGGGAAGATCCCCTTGGCATCGGATTCCAGCTCACCAATTCCCTTAAAGCCTTTGGATCGGGCGGTTTTTTTGGCAAAGGCGTAGGGCTTTCCATGCAGAAGATGCACTTTCTGCCTGAACCCCATACGGATTTTATTTTCTCCATCATTGGCGAGGAACTCGGCCTTGTCGGCGTGACGGCAATCCTGGCGCTTTACGGCCTCATCCTCCACACAGGCACCCGCATTGCCCGGCAGGCAGATACTTTTTTCGGGGCCGTAACCGCCACGGGCATCACCCTCTATTTAGGACTTCAGGTCATCATCAACACGGGTGTGACCTTAGGCGTACTGCCCACCAAGGGTCTGACCCTGCCCTTTATCTCCTACGGCGGAACATCGCTAATCATCAATATGGCGGCCATGGGTATTTTAATGAACATAGGAGCATCAGCAAACCATGCCAAAAAATAAACATGTCATCATTGCCGGCGGGAAAACAGGGGGACATCTTTTCCCGGGCATTGCGGTAGCCCAGGCCCTGATGGAAAAAGACCCGTCGACAAAAATCCTTTTTGTGGGCACCAGCGCGCCTTTTGAAACAGACACCCTTGCCCGGTACGGATTTGCCCATAAATCAATTATTGCAAGGCCCATAAAGGGAAAAAACATCTTTGCAAAGGCCTGGTCGGCCAGTCTTGTGGGTATCAGCCTGTTCCAGGCCCTGGTGATCATTATTGCGTTCAGGACGGATTTCATTCTGGGCGTGGGCGGATTTTCATCCTTTGCCCTGGTGCTGGCCGGGCGCATCCTTTTCAGGGACACAGCCATCCACGAGCAGAATGCCTTTCCCGGCATGACCAACCGCATGCTGTCCAAAATTGCCCGGACCCGGTTTATCTCCTTTAAAGAGACAAAGGGTATGCCGGAAAATGAAACCACCTTGCTGGTCGGCAACCCGGTACGCCGACCTTTAAGCACGCCTCTTGAAAACATCAAGAGTGATGACAGTGTCATCAACCAAATCAACGCGGATGATTTTCTTATTCTTGTCACCGGCGGCAGCCAGGGTGCAGCCTCCATCAACAGGGCATTTACTGATGCCGCAGCAATGATGAAAGATACCCGTCAGCTTTTCATCATTCACCAGACAGGGAAAAACGCCGAGGCACAGATACGGCAATTTTATGCTACCAGGGATATCCGGCACAAGGCCGCAGCCTTTTTCTATGATATGCCGGCCATTCAGGACCGGGCAGACCTGGTTATCAGCCGGGCAGGCGCCGGCACGGTCTCGGAACTGTGCATCAAGGGAAAACCCGCCATCCTTGTCCCCTACCCCTATGCGGCAGACGATCACCAGACCGCAAACGCAAGATTCCTGGCCGACCAGGGTGCCTGCATCATGATTGCGGACAAAGACCTGACAGGCGAAACGTTATTGGCAGCCATTGAGGATCTGCAACACGATACGAATAAAAGATCCCGCATGGCAGACACCATGAAGGCGCTTGCCATGCCCAATGGCGCAGACCTCATTGCAGACCGTATTCTCGGGGGCAATATTTCAAAAAAGGAAAACAATGTACCAGCATGATTATCACATACACTTTGTAGGCATCGGCGGCATCGGCATGAGCGGCATTGCCGAGTTACTGTTAAATCTTGGCTATACCATATCCGGGTCTGATCTCAAACTGTCCCACATCACAGACCGTCTCAAAGCCAAGGGTGCGGTGATTTACAAGGGTCATGCCAAGGAAAACATCAGAGATGTCAATGTGATGGTGACCTCTTCGGCCATATCCTCCCAGAACCCGGAAGTGATCCGGGCAAAAGAGCTGGGCTGTCCCATCATTCCCCGGGCCGAAATGCTGGCCGAACTGATGCGCATCAAATATGCCATTGCCGTGGCAGGGGCCCATGGCAAAACCTCCACCACGGCCATGATATCCCAAATCCTTAATACCGCCGGCCTTGATCCCACGGTAATCATCGGCGGCCTGCTCCAGGGTCTGGACACCAATGCCCTGCATGGGTCAGGCGAATTTATTGTGGCCGAGGCAGATGAAAGTGACGGATCATTTCTTAAATATGCCCCCTCCATTGCAGCGGTGACCAACATTGACCTGGAACATCTCGACTTTTACAAGGATATCGAAGATATAAAGGATAAATTTGTCCAGTTTATCAACTCCGTGCCCTTTTACGGCCTTGCCATTCTATGTCTGGACAACCCCCATATCCAGGACATTCTGCCCAGAATCACGGTACGCTACATCACCTACGGCATGACAGCCCAGTCCGAACTGCAGGCACGACACATCCGGTTTGAAAACGGTAAATCCCTGTTCAACGTATTCAAGGGAAAACAGGACCTGGGCCATATTCTTTTAAACATCGGCGGTCAGCACAATATTCTCAATGCCATGGCCGGCATTGCCACGGGCCTGGAACTTAAGGTCCCCTTTGACACCATTAAAAAAGCGCTGGAGGAGATTAAAGGCGTTAAACGTCGCCTGGAGATCAAAGGGGAAACCAAGGGTATCACGGTGATGGATGATTACGGTCATCACCCCACAGAGATCAAGGCAACTTTGACGGCGGTCAGGGAGAGCTATCCGGACAAACGAATTCTTGTATTGTTCCAGCCCCACAGATACACAAGGACAAAAGCGTTGTTCCAGGAATTCACCCGGGCCTTTTATCAGTCCGACGTACTCATTGTGCTGCCCATCTACGCGGCTTCGGAAGCCCCCATTGAGGGCGTGGACTCGGAAAAACTTGTGGCAGGTATCAAGGCCCATGGACACAAGGAAGCCTGCTTTGCCCCGGATTTCACCCAGGCACTATCCATCATCACCCATAAGGCAAAGCCGGGGGATATGGTACTCACCTTAGGGGCCGGCGATGTATATACCCTTGGGGAAAAACTGGTGGAGATTTTGTAATACGGAGACTTTGCAACACATGGTGATAGGCGATGACATAAAAAAGATGTTCGCTTCCTTTGCGCCGGAAACGTACAAGGCCATGGACCGGTACACCAGTTTGAGGGTGGGCGGACCTGCGGATCTTCTGGTACTGCCGCAAACCATGGAACAGGTGATCTGCCTTGTTAAAACCGCAAAAAAAATTGAGCTGCCGATTACGATTATCGGCGGCGGCACCAATGTGCTTATATCCGACAAAGGAATCAGGGGGCTTGTGATGGTTCTCACCCGGTTGAAACAGGGAATTGAGCAAACCACACCGCTCATAAACACAGGTGGTGACTCTCCGGACCGGATCTATTTGACAGCTCTTGCCGGAGAGCCTCTTGGTCATATTTGCAGATTCGCTGCTGACTCAGGCCTGGCCGGTCTGGCGTGGGCAGCCGGGATTCCAGGCACCATTGGCGGTGCCGTCATGATGAATGCAGGGGCCTTTGGCAGCGACATGAGCCAACTTGTAAGGCAAATCGAGGTATTGGACCTTACCACCTTGGAAACAGTGGTTCTGCCGGGAAACAGTCTTCACTTTTCCTACCGAAAACTTGCCCTTGAAAACAGTATTGTACTCAAGGTCAGACTTGGGCTGACCAAGGCTGACGCCGAAACCGTCAAGGATGAATTTTACCGCAACCTTAAAACAAAACAATCTACCCAGCCGGTGTCCCAGGCATCTGCCGGGTGTTTTTTCAAAAATCCCCCGGGTTCTAAATCAGCAGGCTTTCTCATTGAGCAGGCCGGCATGAAAAAAGCCCGATGCAACGGGGCCATGGTCTCTGATCTGCACGCCAATTTCATTGTCAACCACGGCAACGCCTGCGCAAAAGATATCCTGGACCTGGCCGGCCAGGTAAAAAAAAGCGTATATGAAAAATTTGGGATTAACCTTAAAGAAGAGGTGAAAACCATTGGCAACTAAAAAAATCTCTCAAAATAGGTACAAAGTGCAGGCTAAAAAGGTCAACGGCGCGGGTCTGGCAGCCACGGCGCCGGCTCAAAACAGGTACAAGGTCCAGGTTAAAAAGACCCGGAAACTTAAACCTTTTTTGAGCGACAAAGCCTTTTGGGGAAAAATTTTTCTTACTCTTTTTGTCGGTGCTATGAGTTTTGGCTGCATCTACATACACGATGCGGTTCTCCAGAGCCCGCCTTTTGATGTTAAAACCATTATGATTGATGGTCTTAACCGGGTGACCAGAGACGAGGTTCTGGCCCGGACAGGACTTGACAAGCCGGCCAATATTTTTGAACTGCAGCCGGATATGCTTGAAAAAAAGCTGAACACCCATCCATGGATTCGCATCGCTACGGTGAAACGTAAGCTTTTCTCAACCATTTCCATTAAAATTGAAGAGCAGGAACCCTTGGCCATCGTGACCATTGAAAACCTGGCAGACATTGTCATCAACGCCCAGGGGGCGCCCTTTAAAGAATATGAACCGGCCAAGGATAATCTAAAGGCGTTGCCGGTTATATCCGGGGTGGATTTAAGCCTGTCCAACAGTACTTACCTGTTTGAAGGGGAGTTGTTCAATGCAGTTATGGAAATTTTAAAAATAAAAGGGTTTGGACAGATCCAGACCATTTTCGGAGACGAAAATACCGGTATCCTCATAAACATATTAAACACACATCCGAATACAGGTTTCACAGAAAATCCCGGCGAAACGGAATCTGAAAACAAGACGGTTCTTCCGGTTAAACTCGGGTTTGACAGATTTGAAAAAAAACTTGCAAGGGCCAGGCAGATCCAACGCTATATGGAGACAAATTATCCGGATAAAACCATATCGGCCATAGATCTTTTCAGCCTGGAAAAGGTGTTTGTTACAACTGAGGATGTTGCCCAAAATACAATAGCAAAGGGGGTTTAACTTGCAGGGAAACGAAAAATTACTGGTGGGACTTGACATCGGCACCACCAAAATCTGCGCAGTCGTGGGTGAGATGTTTGACGATGAGATCAACATCATCGGTGTGGGCTCTCATCCCTCCACAGGGCTTCGCAAAGGATCCGTGGTCAACATAGAGTCCACCGTGGATTCCATTAAAAAGGCTGTGGAGGAAGCCGAACTTATGGCCGACTGCAATATATCTTCGGTTTACGTGGGCATTGCAGGCAACCACATCAAAGGATTCAACAGCCATGGCATCATTGCCATCAAAGGCCGTGAAATCACCGAAATGGATGTGGAACGTGTCATTGACGCGGCCAAGGCGGTTGCCATTCCCCCGGACAGGGAAATTCTGCACGTAATTTCACAAGAATTTGTTGTGGATGAAATGACCTCCATCCGCAACCCCGTAGGCATGACGGCTGTGCGCCTGGAAGCCAAAATCCATATTGTCACAGGTGCGGTCTCTGCAGCGCGCAACATTGTCAAGTGCTGCCAAAAGGCAGGGCTTGAGGTCTGCGATATAGCCCTTCAATCGCTGGTCTCGGGCTATGCGGTTCTCACCAATGAAGAAAAGGAACTTGGCTGCATCCTGGCCGATATAGGCGGCGGAACCACAGACCTGGCTCTGTTCAAGGACAACAATTTAAAATTCATTTACGAACTCACCGTCGGCGGCCAAAACCTGACCAACGATATTTCCGTAGGGCTTCGTACCCCCTTGCCCGAAGCGGAAAAAATCAAAAAAAGACACGGTACCTGCATACCGCAACATGTCAAGCCCCATGATGTCATTGATGTGCCGGCGGTCGGGGGCAGAGCCCCCAAGCGTCTGCCCAAGGCTATTCTTGCTGAAATCCTGGAACCCCGGGTGGAGGAGATCTTTTCCCTGCTGAAACAGGAGTTGTTTTCCAATGGACTTGAAAACAGCTTTCCTGCCGGATTTATACTCACCGGCGGCAGCGTTGTCATGGACGGCATTACTGAAATGGCAGAATCCGTATTCAATGTACCCGTTCGTATTGGTGAAGCCAATCGTATTGGTGGACTTAAGGATATTGTTAGAAACCCCGCATACGCCACAGGCGTTGGACTTGTCATTTTCGGATCAAAAACAAGCTGCCGTATCCAGGAAGTCAAGTCCGATTCCAGTGGGCAGATGATTTTAAATAAAATGAAACAATGGTTTAAAAATATAATTTAAATCTTTCAAGGAGGTGGATATGACTTTTTCTTATGTGGAGAACAACAACACGGCAAAAATTAAGGTCATCGGTGTCGGCGGGGCCGGCGGCAACGCGGTCAACAATATGATTGATGCCAAGCTTCAGGGAGTTAAATTCATTGCGGCCAACACCGATGCCCAGGCCCTTGAGAATTCCAGGGCGGAAATCAAAATTCAAATGGGCACCCAGCTTACCGAAGGCCTTGGAGCCGGTGCAGATCCAAATGTGGGCAAAGATGCTGCCTTGGAAAGCATGGAGGAGCTGCGTGAAGCACTTGCAGACAGCCATATGGTTTTTATTACCGCCGGATTCGGCGGTGGTACCGGCACAGGTGCCGCACCCGTGATTGCAGAAATATGCAAGGATCTTGGCATTCTTACGGTAGCGGTTGCTTCCAAACCCTTTTCCTTTGAGGGTAAGAAAAGGGAACGGGCAGCCCTGGACGGCTTAAAAAAACTGCAGGAAATTACGGACACCGTCATCATCATTCCCAATGATCGGCTTCGCGGCATTGCCGGCAAAGGTGCACGCATGAAGGACATGTTCATCAAAGCCGATGAAATTTTGCACCACTCCGTTAAAGGCATCACGGACCTGATCATGATGCCCGGCCACGTCAACCTGGACTTTGCCGACGTAAAAACAACCATGCAGAAAGCAGGCAAGGCGTTAATGGGTATTGGGATCGCCTCAGGGGAAAACCGCGCCACGGAAGCGGCTGAACGGGCCATTTCCCATCCGCTGCTGGAAGATATCTCCGTATCCGGTGCCAAGGGCGTACTGATGAATATCACATCAAGTTCTGATCTGACCCTTGACGAAATGACCGAAGCCTGTGACCGCATCTACCAGGAAGTGGGTGACGATGCAGAAATCATCTGGGGCCAGACCTTTGACGAAGAGCTTGGCGATGAAATCCGCATCACCGTCATCGCTACAGGTATCGGTATGGAAGAGCCCGCATTTGCTGAAAATATGCGCAGATTTGACCCCAAAACAGCCCAGACCTATGCCCAGCCCCAGCCCCAGCAGATGGCTGCGGCCAACGGCACATATGGCTCATACCGGGCCCAGGCCTATGGCCAGGGCGCACCCGAAATGGGACAGACCATACCTGCCGGCCGCCAGGAACCCATTGCCAGGGGTGTTATAAGGGACGCCACAGAAGAGGATATGGCCAGCTGGGATGAACCAGTGCGTGTTGTTCCCCACAAACGTGTGGTGGGGGATGATAACCAGGGCCAGGACTACGGCATGAATTATGACAATGACGATCTTGAGATTCCCACCTTCTTAAGACGCAAAGCCGATTAGTCAATGAAGAAGAGCCGCCAAACCGGCCAGGGCCGACGGTCTTTAAAAAAAACGGGGGCCAATTTTCATTTGAGAACGATCTTTTAATTCTTGCTCGTATGTTGCGGGCAGCAGGCTTTCCCCTGTGGTCATCTGACCAACACCACATCCACCCCTGGTAGCTGCAGGGGGGACGCCTGCGGTCACAAAACAAACAAATAAAGGTACGGCTGAGCAGGAGCAAAAAGGCGTAACAATCCCGAGGCGCGCGGCAAACACATTGCCGGCCAATTCGCTTTTCCGGGACAGAAATGCCCGGGTTTTCTCCGGGGTAAAAAAGCGTTGGATTATACCAACGCCAAACACCACCAGAAAAAACAGCATCATGACCTTGGGCGTGTCATAATGTAAAGGCTATGAGTACAATAGGGATGATGAGATCAACAGAATAAAAGAACTTGCATTTTATTAAAAATTCATATATATATAAACGTTATATTTTTAGTTAATATTGATATACAAGGCTGGCGACGCCGGCCTTTTTTGCTTTTAAGGAAAACCATGCCCCATACAAATATAAAACAGGCCGGGTTCGACGAAATGAACCTAAGCCCGGATGTTTTTGCGGTCTTACAGACCGTTGGCTATGAAACCCCGACACCGATCCAGACCCTTACCATTCCTCACATGATTGAGTGCAAAGACCTGCTGGGTCAGGCCAGAACCGGAACCGGAAAAACAGCTGCCTTTGCACTTCCGCTGCTTTCCCGGATCAATCTTGAAAACAAAAGACCCCAGGTTCTTGTGGTCACCCCGACCCGTGAGCTTGCCATCCAGGTGGCTCAGTCTTTCAATGACTATGGCGCAAAGATGAAGGGCCTTAACGTTCTTGCTGTATACGGTGGCCAAAGCTATAGTGTTCAGTTGAACCAGTTAAAACGGGGCGCACACGTGATCGTGGGGACACCGGGACGCCTCATGGACCATATGCGGCGTAAAACCCTCTGCCTTGCTGACCTTACAGGCCTGGTGTTGGATGAGGCGGACGAAATGCTGCAGATGGGATTTATTGATGATGTTGAATGGATTTTATCCCAAATACCACAACCTACCCAGATCGCACTTTTTTCGGCCACCATGCCGGCCCCCATCCAAAAAATTGCAGGCAAATACCTTAAAGATCCTGAAAAGGTTATTATCCGTCAAGAGTCAGATGTCACTAACACCATTCACCAAAAATTTTTGATGGTGAAAAATATAAATAAAAGTGATGCACTCGTCCGGATACTTGAAGCATCCTCCCATGATGGCGTCATCGTATTTACCAGAACCCGGAATGACACAATGACGTTGACAAAAATTTTGGAAGAAAAAGGATTCAAAACAGAAGCCCTGAACGGAGAGATTGCCCAGGCAGCCCGGGAACGGACGGTTAACCGATTGAAAAACGGAAGCATTGATATTCTTGTGGCCACGGATGTGGCGGCAAGGGGACTTGATGTTGACCGAATTTCCCACGTCATCAACTACGATGTCCCTTCCAAAATCGACCCCTATATTCACAGAATCGGGAGGACCGGTCGGGCCGGACGAACCGGTGAGGCCATTCTATTTGTCCAGCCAAAAGAAAAATGGATGTTAAAACAGATCGAAAAAGCCACCCTCCGGAAGATTGAAGAGATAGCCCTGCCATCGAACAGGCAAATCAACAAAAAACGGATGGATGATTTTAAAAATAAAATTTATCAGACCATCAGCACCGAAGATCTATGCGTTTTTACGGATCTGGTGGAGTCGACCGCAAAAGAACAGGATATTTCGATTTCCCAGGTGGCGGCAGCCCTGGCAAAAATGCTCCAGGGAAACACACCGTTTCTGCCTGAAACGACGGCTGATAAATCTGCAGCTAAAAAAAAAGAACCAAAAGCCGAAAAAAAAGCCAAAACACCGGTTGTACCAAAACAGAAGCAGACTCCTGCCCGGCTTACCCCCAATAAAATTATGCCGACTGAAAAAGGGATGGAACGATATCGCATTGAAGTTGGTCACAAGCATGGGCTTAAACCGGGCGATCTCGTTGGCGCCATTTCAAACGAATCCGGTTTGGAAAGCAAGTTTATCGGTGCCATCAATATTGACTATGATTATTCTCTGGTGGACCTGCCCTTCGGTATGCCTAAAAACATCTTTAATCTGCTGAAAATGACCTGGGTAAAATCCCAAAAGATGTCAATTTCGAAATATGCTTGCTAAAAAGATATATGGACAGCCATGGCATTCGCGGGAACGACAGTACCTGCTGATCTCCGGTGATCATTCCATCTTTATGTTCTTCCCGTAACAGAAAATAGGGTCGGCGTACAGATCTCTTAACTGAACTGACTTAAATTATGTCGTTATGATTGGTCCGCCCCCTTTTTCTCTCAAAAAAAGTAATTGTCTTATTTAATTCTCATTATGATGTTAAGTTGCGTCTTTCTTCACCAAACTTAAGAGTTTGGGCCGGTCAAGTTTGTTCATCAAGCAGGGATCAGGTCTTAAATTGTTAATTTTCCTTATCAAAATTTTATAATTAAAGACCTGATCCCAAGCGATACGCTTTCCACCCAACACGCTACATCAGTCGACCACAACGCGCAGGAGCGTTTTCGCAAAAATACCAAAGCCATGTGCTAAAAGCAACGCAGTATTGTGGGTTGACTGTATGTAATTGTTAGCCTCGCAATATGAGTTGCCCTCCGACAACTTCTCGGGTTGGTATACTGGATCGATCAATGTCACCCTGCAATGTTAGAAAAAGATCTTTGGCAAATACAGCATCATCAAAATGCCAGGAGTGCGACCATGTACCAGATGCTTCACTCTCTTCTTCTTTAAGCGTAGACCAGTATTCCCCGACATTGACATTTACAAGATTTTCGGGTGCATCCGAAGGTATGCCCACTCGCCCCACTATAGGCGCAGAACCCAGTCGTTTTACATTCGACATCTTTAGAGCTGAGTCAAATGGATTCTGGTAATTCGTTATTCTTGTCGCATGCCTAAAAAGGACTTGAGACTTTATCCGGCACTTCGAGGTACCGAGTAACGCCAGGCTCATTACCAAACGATGCATCACCACCTTTGGGTTTCTTAACATTGCGTACACTAATTTTTGTTTTGTTTTTCTTTTTGATATATTATGCCCCGGCTTTCACCGGGGCGGTTTGCTCTATTTTTCAGGTTCTATCCATTCAGTGTCATGTTCAAATTTTAGAGCCACGGGATCGCTGGAAGAATCGTTATCCTCACCCTCTAATATCCATATACTACCGAATCCGTAACCAGCGTGTTCTGAAGCTTGTTTTTTTGCTTCAACCAAAGTTTTTGCATTTGAAATAAAGGATACACCTGTATTATAAATGATTTTGTAAGGCATCTTTTCTCCTCCTTTTTTTTTATTTTTGATCATGGCTTCATTCAGCCTGTTCATTTCCTCTTTTTTTTTTGAAGCGAACCCTGCGCTTCAGCCGCGCTGCTTTTTTGCGTCAGCTGAAAGCGACTTGTGTACCGAACACGGCATGTGTTCTTACAAGTGAGTCAAATGTAATGGATTTTCAAACATTTGGCAAGTCTTAGACCCAGCCGGATGGAGGCGAAGGGTGTAGCGGTAGTGCAACGGCGTACCGCTGACGGTGCTTCGGAGGGAAGGCGCCTTGCTGAGGCAAGGTACCGCGAAGGTACGCGATGAGGTACAAAAATCGAGTATTGGGTAAATGGTGGTGGTGAGTAAGCAGATGGCTTTTATGGCATGAATGCGGCAGTGGCCGAAATTTCCATAGCATGACTCTGCCCACAATCCGATAGAATCCGGTGGGACAACCTACAACCGATTATATTAATAACAGCCGAACCGCCTTGATACGAGATCGACGGGTGGTGTGGGAAAGCGCCTCAGAGATGGTGAGTTCTATCCCGATTATGCATCTTTTATTTGGACACTGTAATATAAATCTCCCAACAAACGAACCAATACAAACAACAGGTTATTTGTTATTGATATAGCCTTTTTCCGGGCACTTTTAAATGATGCATATTTTACCACCTCGCTCTCCAAATATTGCAAAAGATTAAGTTGAATTTTTGACTCAAGGCTTTGCTTAAGAAACCTTTTCTGCAATTTCGTTCTAAACTTTTCATCCATTGGGATTTCTTCGGTAATAGATTTAAGTTCTGCATCAATTTTTGATAAATGCCCTAAGACCCAATCCTCCTCATTTTTTACTTCAGGAAGCCTGCCAAACACACTATTGAAAACCCATATCACATCACAAGACAAATCCAGATATAAATTGGCCATATCCATATTAATCATGGCAATGGCATCTGATGATTCACCGAAAATAAACTGATAAATATAAGGATGCTTTTCTTCTAACGCATCAAGCATTTCGGTGATTTCCTGTTCTGAAGAGGCCCTTCCTTTTGCGACTATTTCTTCGACTTCTATTTTTTCGAGGTATCTCATTTTTTTATTTGATTACATTTTTTTATTTGATTAATTGTTCAGATATTGCCGGTGGGCTTCGCCGACGGCCCGATTTAATCCATCCTTGGTTTCAGGAACTTCAATCAGGTGAATGTGATTGGGCATCAGGCAATAGGCCCATATTTCGACCTTATAGTCCAAACACAATTCCGCCATCAAAGCCAAATAGGGTTTAAATTCCTGATCGCTGAAAAACGTCTGCTGCCTTCTATTCCCCCCCCTTTTTTTGTGTAATGTGATGGGGAAAACCCGGCACCACTGCCCTTGCCCTTCGTGCCATTAAGGGATTTAAACAAATACTCTAATTTCTGTCAACAAATAAGCAAGGTCTCCCCATCTTTCACAGTCAAACGACCCACCAGAAACTTTCTCAAACCCGGATTATTAAGCCTATGCAGGTTTGGGCTCAGGTTTAATACACACCTGATTTTTCCGTTTCGTTTGGCTTTGTACAACATGTAATCAGCAGCTTCAACCAGGTCGTCCATTGATTTTGCATCATCTGGAAATACTGTACCGCGAATACTAAAGAACGGGGCTTAAATAACTTGCCCATTTTGCTATATCAGGGCCCCCCGCGCTCCCAGGTTAAATTATTTTGGACTCGTTCCTAAACTAAAAGATTGTGATCGCTCGATAGGGTCAAAAGCCACTCCCAATAATTACTATTTTCAAACCAGTTCCTTTATGATTGAATCAACCTTCAGGCAAATTTTCATGATTGACAAATATTAACCGGCTTATGTCGAAACCAACTTCTGCTGCTTTTTCTAATAGTGCAGACTTTATCTCTTTTTTCATAGTTGGGTTTCTTCCAAGAATCCACAAGTAGGATTTATCGGCCCCGCATACAAGTGAATATTGGTAACCCTCCTGGTCAAGTTCAAAAATGATATAAGAACCATAAAAAGGGCCAAAGAAGGAAACTTTAAAGTAACCTAAATCTGGCTCTTCCATAAAATAAGCCTCTCCTTCAGCTTCTTTCCATGAGCCTTTCTCCGCGGAGTACCCACGATTTATGACGTTGACACCCCCGTCATTTCGCAATGTATAATCTGCAGTCACATGGGACAATCCTCGCTCAAATGAATGGTCCAGTCTTGCAATTTCATACCACGTCCCCAGATATTTTTCTAAGTTGAAATTATTAACGGGTTTAATATTTTCAGGTATTCCAGTGCACCCAATCAGAAATGTAAAAAGTAATATTGATATTTTTTTTAAATAATGAGCTTTTTGGTTGAATCTGTTTTTATTTCGTGAAATCGTCAAGGTTCAAATCCTTGTTTTTAAAAAGTTCATATCATTAATTGTTATTTAGCTTATAACTTTTCGAAATGATTGACACTCATTTTCTTGATTAATCAGTCTTTTTATCAGTATAAGTAATTTACAAACAACTTTTCCATTTTTTAATTTCGGCAACAAATTATTTCAGGGGGCCCGGATGAATAACGTAAAACCTATTCTGGTGACAGGAGCAACCGGTTATGTTTCCGGCCGTCTTATCCCATTATTATTGGCGGACGGATACAAGGTGAAAGCCATGGGACGTTCGATCCCAAAGATGCAAGATCGACCATGGGGGCAGGATCAAAATGTAGAACTGGTTAAAGGAGATATTCAAGATGTAGAATCGCTGAAAAATGCGGCAAAAGGTTGTGGTACCGTTTATTATCTTGTCCACTCCATGATCTCCCAAAAAGGCAAATATCGAAATGCAGATAAAAACGGTGCAAGAAACATGGTTCAAGCCGCTACACAGGAAGGTGTAGATCATATTATATATTTAGGCGGCCTTGGAGACATAAACCATAAAAATATCAGCAAACATCTCATTTCCAGAAATGAAGTTGGTAAAATTTTTATGGAAAGCCCCGTTCCTGCAACTATACTTCGAGCCGCCATGATTCTGGGATCAGGCAGTGCCAGTTTTGAAATATTAAGATACCTTACTGAACGATTACCTATAATGATAACGCCCAAGTGGGTTAGCATGCCAACCCAGCCAATCTCAATAACCAATGTTTTAGGATATTTAAAAGGCTGTTTAGAGCATCCCGAAACAAAAGGAAAAATATTTGATATTGGTGGACCCGAGGTGATCACATACCGGGATTTATTCCGCCTCTTTGCCAAAGAGGCAAATTTACCTGCACCATTTATAATTCCGGTTCCTCTGTTAACGCCTAAATTCTCATCACTTTGGATTCACCTTGTGACACCGGTGCCTGTGCCGCCATCGCACAACCCCTGGCAGAAGGATTAAGCTTACCCACTACCTGCACGGAGAACAGCATAACCCGAATTATCCCCCAAGACCTGATTTCTTGTTCCGAAGCAATTCGAAGGGCACTTGACCGGGTTCGTCAGGAGCAGGTCGACACCTGCTGGGCTGATGCCGGTGAAATAAAATACCCTGAATGGTCGCACTATGGAGATTCTGCCTACTCAGGTGGGACCATTCTTTCTTGCGGCTACCAGGCTACTGTAAAAGGAAGGCCAGGCAATTTATGGAAGTCTATTGAAAAAATTGGTGGTCGAACCGGGTATTACGGTGCGGATTTATTGTGGAAAGTTTATGGTATCATAGATATATTTACCGGAGGGGTTGGACTATCCCGCGGCCGGCGTTCCGAGAAGGAACTCAGGGTCGGGGATGCACTTGATTTTTGGAGAGTCCTTGAAATAGAAACCGAATCAAAGCTGATTTTATTGGCTGAAATGAAAATACCGGGCGAAGCGCTTTTAGAGATCAAAATGGAGGCTATGAATAGAGATCTTTGTAACGTCAGTTTACTCGCACGTTTTTTTCCTAAAGGTTTAGTCGGACTCGTGTATTGGTATGCCCTACATCCATTCCACCAATATGTATTCACGCAAATGTTGAAAGGATTAGTAAACGCCTCTAATTCAAAATTTGTAAAAAACCCGAACAAATACTCTCCTGGTCCGGCAAATACATGTAGATTGTCAGATCAATAATGTTAAAACTCGATCATCGAGTAAAATGTATAGGATTATTATATGAGTGATGACACCCAACAAATATTAAAGAATATTGCGCAGCTATTTGAATCACAGAGTTTTGCTGTTCTCTCCACCCAGAAAAACGATCAGCCATATTCAAGCCTTGTTGCATTTGCTGTAAACCCTGATCTTAATTATTTTTATTTTCTAACCCCCAATACAACCCGTAAATACGACAATCTGAAAACAAATCCGAAAGTCTGTATTCTTGTTAACGACAGCCGAAATCAAGCCGATGATGTTTACAATGCAGTTTCCGTTACCGGCACAGGTGTTGCGCAAATTATTGATAAGTCAATAGAACAAAAAGCACTTGATTTATACCTGAAAAAGAATCCTAATTTAAAAGAATTTTCCAAGGCACCTACCACAGCCTTCGTCCGTATCTCTATGAAGCGGTACTTTATGGTGAACCGATTTCAAAATGTCGTTGAAGTTAAGGTCAAACAATGAAACCGCTTCTCAATATAGATGAATGCTTAAATGCCGGAAAAGACCAGGTTGGCGGCAAAACCTATTGTATAGCAAAGATTTACAGCCATGGTATCCGGGTGCCAAAAAGTTTTTGCGTTCCCTGCAAAATTTATGATGATTATCTTGATCAGTCCCGTCTCAAAGAGAGGATTTTTTTTGAAATCAACAGAAAGTCGCTTGAGCAGATGCGGTGGGAAGAAATATGGGACACGTCGCTACGTATCCGCAACTATTTTCTAATCACCCCCATACCCGAAAAGATCGAAAAAGAACTTGCAGGCCTGATTGATAAATATTGTGGAAATACCCCTGTGGCCGTAAGATCCTCAGCCCCGGGCGAGGATAGTGCGTCGAATTCATTTGCAGGTCTTCATGACTCTTTTTTAAACGTTTCCGGGACCAGTGAAATTATAAAGCACATCAAACTGGTATGGGCCTCACTTTACTCAGATGCAGCGCTGCTCTACCGCAAAGAACTTGGGCTGGATATCCAGACCAGCCGGATGGCTGTTGTCATCCAGGAACTGGTTGCATCAGACAAGTCCGGTATCTTTTTCGGATTAAACCCTTCCGGTTCAAATGAATCGGTGATTGAATCGGTCTATGGTCTGAATCAGGCACTTGTTGATGGTGACATTGAGCCGGACCGATGGATCTTAAGCCGTTCCACCGGAAAATTGATCCGCCATACAGATCCGGTTCGAAAAAGATATGCCGCCCCCGGAAAAACCGGGATTGTGTTCCAAGAGTTGAAAGACCATGAAGCCAAAACACCGCCGCTGAACCACGATGAGATTCATCAGATATGGAAAACCGGCAATCGACTTGAACAAATTTTCGGAAAACCCCAGGATGTTGAATGGACAATAACCAATGGGGAATTGACAATTCTTCAGGCCAGACCCATCACCAGTACCGGATTTACTGAAACAGATGACAAAAGATCCTGGTATCTCACCTTGCACAGGAGCTATGAAAATTTAAAGAAACTCTACGACAAGATTGAGCATCACCTGATCCCTAAAATGATATCCGAAGCTGATAAATTAAAGCAACAGGACCTTGAAATACTTTCTGCCCAATCTCTGTGCAGTGAAATCGAGAGAAGACAAAAAATTTATGATCACTGGGTAAAAATTTATTGGGCTGATTTTATCCCTTTTGCCCATGGGATAAGACTTTTTGGCCAGGTTTACAACGATGCCGTGGCGCCGGAAGATCCGTATGAGTTTATGAACTTGTTGGAAAATACCGGACTAAAAAGCATGGAAAGAAACAGTCTGATTGAAAAACTTGCCCAAATGATCCGTAATGATAAGGCTCTTAAAACAGAGCTTGAAAACGAACGGATGCCGGACCCAAGTCATCCGTTCAGAGTACTCTTAGATTCTTTTGTTGACCAATTCGGAGACCTGTCCTGCACAACCGGCAGCGGCAGTGAGTGTGACTACGGTAAAAATGCCGTCATCCATCTGCTGCTTGAGTTTGCGGGTCGCCCTATTAAAGCAGGGAAGTCAAATGGAATCGATACAGCTCAACTTAAAGATAGATATATTAAAAGTTTTCCAGTTGACCGTCGGGATTTTGCAAAAGAGGTTCTTTCCCTGGGCAGGGAAAGCTATCGGCTCAGGGACGATGATAATATCCATTTGGGGCGAATAGAGGCAGGCCTTTTTGAGGCTGTCAGGGAAGGCCGGAGAAGATTGATTCACCCCAACACAACGAAAGATGACGTCAAAATTCTTTTAAAAGCGCCTGCGTTAAGTCTTGAACCGAAAGATCAGAGCCGGGAAGAAAAAGTTTCTCCTGATAAGACTGCTATCGAAAAATGGATCTCCTCGCGTCAAATTGTTGGACACCCTGCAGGACCGGGGATTTCTTCCGGCCTCGCAAGACTGATTCAAACACCTTCGGATTTACTATCATTCAAGCAGGGTGAAGTCCTTGTCTGCCAGGGTGTCGATCCCAATATGACATTTGTCGTACCGCTTGCCGCAGCCGTGGTTGAGGAAAGAGGCGGTATGCTCATTCATGGGGCGATTATTGCCAGGGAATACGGATTGCCGTGCATCACTGGTGCTTCAAATGCCATGAAGTTGATCGAAAATGGCAATCAGATAACCGTTGACGGATACCTGGGCATCATCACCTGCCACACTGAGGATCTATGAATTTCAGGACTTATGATCTGATGAAAAAAACCGTATTTGAAAACAGACAAACAAACCGGGATCAAGACCCGTTTTTGTATGAATCAATTCTTTCCAATCTTCAATGTATCACTTACCGGTGCGCCTTTGATAAAGACTGGACCATGATTTACATGAGTTCCCATGTGGATCAATTAACAGGGTATCCGCCGGAAGATTTTCTCCATAGCACGGTTCGAACCTTTGAAAGTATCATCCATCCGGATGATACCCGGTATGTTGCCCGGGTAATCAATGATGCGGTAAAACTAAGACAACCCTGGGAGATTGAGTATCGTATTTTTCATAGAGACGGAAAGATCCGGTGGTTTTATGAAAAAGGCAAGGGCACGATTGATCCGCAGGGCCGAGTGAAATACCTGGACGGCTTTATCATCAATATCACCAAACGCAAACAAGCGGAGCTAAACTTGAATAAGAGTGAGGAAAAGCAACGCATCCTCCTGGAGGAACTCAGGTATCGCAACACCATCGCCACAGCCATTGCAAAAGCCTCCAGTCTTTTTATTTCCCCGGATAAAGTGGACTACCAGGCCATACTCAGAACAATGGGAGAGAGTATTTCCGTCAACAGGGTTTATATTTTTGAGATAACGGGTAATGGCCGTACCCTTTCCAATACCTATGAATGGTGTGCCAAAGGAACCGAGCCCCAGATAGAAAATCTCAAAGAACTCGATGCCCATCTCTTTTCATGGTGGACCAACCAATTGCAAGATGGAAAGAATATTGTCATAGAAGATGTGGCCAACCTTTCAAGCCAGGCTGCCGCTGAAAAACAGATCCTCCAGAGCCAACAGATCCAGAGCCTTGTCTGTGTTCCGATCTGGGCAAAAGGGAAAAAACTGTGGGGATTCATGGGGTTCGATGATACACAAAAAAAACGCGAATGGACAGAAACTGAAATTGAGGCCCTGCAGATTATAGGAGAGATGATCTCCGGTGACCTGGAGCGAAACGCATCTGAAAAAAGGCTGGAATTTGAAAGAAAGCAACTGTTGTCTATATTTGACAGCCTGGACGGAAATATTTTCGTATCCGATCCCCATACATATGAAATACTCTATGTAAACAAAGCCTTGAAAAAATATTTTGACCATGAGTTGATCGGAAAAATATGTTACAGGGAGTTTCAGGGGCTTGATTCACCCTGTTGTTTTTGCAGCAATAAACAGATCCTTGAAGAAAAGCCAAAAATTCACAGATGGGAATTTTACAATGCCATGATGGACAAAACATTTTCCATTATGGACCGGATCATTCGCTGGCCGGACGGACGTGATGTCAGATTTGATTTGGCCATTGACATAACAGAAAAAAAACAGATTGAATCCTGTCTCAGGCAGGCCCAGAAAATGGAAGCCATCGGTACCCTGGCAGGGGGCATTGCCCATGATTTTAATAATATTCTTTCCGGTATCTTTGGATATCTTCAGCTGGCCAAATTTCATATTCTGGAGCCGGAACTGGCCGAAAAAGATCTCGAAAAAGTTTTAGAAGGCGCTCAACGGGCCACCTTGCTGGTCAAGCAGATTCTTACCTTTAGCCGGCATAAAGGAGATGATCGCCGGCCTCTGGTCGTATTTCCTTTGGTTCAGGAAACCTTAAAATTGCTTCGGTCCGTGATTCCCGCGAACATTGAAATTAAAAACAATCTTGTTTCAAAAGCCATGATACTTGCTGATTCAACGCAAATCCATCAGCTGGCACTGAATTTGTGCACCAACGCGTATCAGGCAATGGGCGACCAGGGCGGGGTGTTGACCATCAGCCTAAATGAGGTGGTCCTTGGCAAGGAGCAGTTGGTTCAGGAAAATAGTCTGTTACCGGGTAAATATTTAAAGTTTGAAGTTTCCGATACCGGGCCCGGAATCGAAAAAGCCATCCAAAATAAAATATTTGATCCCTATTTTACAACAAAAAAAATGGGCAAAGGAACGGGGCTGGGGCTTGCCATGGTCGCAGGAATAGTCAAAAAGCACAATGGATTCATCACCGTGCACAGTCAACCCGGAGAGGGAGCCAGTTTCAAGGTTTTTTTACCGGTTATTGCTTCCAAATTGTCTATAGAAAAACCAAAAACAGAAGAAAATGCGACCTCATACAGCGGAAAGGAGGCCGTCATGCTTGTGGATGACGAAATCGACATTCTTATTTCCCAGGAAAGGTTTTTGACCAATCTGGGATATAAGGTGTCAAGCTTTGAGGACGGACAATCTGCTTTACAGGCGTTTTTAGACCATCCGCATTCATTTGATCTGATTATCACTGATATGACCATGCCACGGATATCAGGAGACAAGTTGTCCAAAGAAATTTTAAAAATAAAACCCGATATTCCGATCATCCTGTGTACAGGATTCCATGAAACCTTTACCAGGGAAGTTGCTCTGGAGCTTGGCATACGAAAATATGTCCCGAAACCCATAGAAGTCGCCCTGCTGTCCAAAATGATTCGGGATATTCTTGACGCTTAAAATGTTGTTTCTATATTGGTGCCCGACCGAAAACAGTAAATTTTGCCGATTAATCTGCGTCATTTTCGATTTCTCTTCGAATTTGAGCATGTTTTTTTTCTGTAATGGGATAAAAGCAGATGATCAGGATGGCCAGAATATTACAGAGGCATGGCACCAGGACATAAAGGCCCCCAGTGCACCAATTCCAATATAGGGCTTGAGCCTGCCAAAAGGACCCGGCGTCTTATCGGAGAAGTAGCCAATAACCGGATCCGTTACGCCATCGAATACCCTTGAAGATACCATGGGTTAATTTCGGCTATTTAAAATTTGCAGTTTTTATCCTGATTCGGTATAGGTGAATCATCCGAATATCTTTAAATCGTTGTGTATCTGCAAAGGTAGTTGCCATGGACTTAAAACAACAAAGCAACTTGAATATCGCCATTATTGGTTCCGGCATCTCCGGTATTTGCGCCGCATATCTTCTCCAAAAGCGGCACCGGGTGACGCTGTTTGAAAAAAATGATTATTTCGGAGGCCATACCCATACGATTATCCTCCCGGACGGTCCTGATACAGGTACCCCTGTGGATACCGGTTTTATCGTACTCAATGAGCGGACCTATCCTAATTTTATAAAATTTTTGTCACTGCTCGGCGTTGAAAAATGCCCAACCGATATGTCATTTTCCTACTTTTGTGAAAGAACAGGTCTTTGTTATGCCAGCCAAAATCTGAATTCCATATTTGCCCAGCGCGCCAACATATTTAAGCCTAAATTCCTCCGGTTTGTTTACGAAATGGTACGCTTTCTCCGGATACTGAGAAAAGAATATCGTTCCAATGGCCTGCCGGCTGTCACACTGTCTGAATATGCACGACAAAAAGGGCTTCACAGTGAGGTCATTGACCAGTTCATCATCCCCATGGCAGCAGCCATATGGTCGGGTTCAGATTTTCAGATCAGCCGTTTTCCCATCAGAACATTTGCCCAGTTTTATGAAAACCACGGCCTTTTAGGCGTAACCGGCCATCCGCCCTGGTATTTTGTCAAAGGCGGCAGCCATTCCTATGTCAATGCCTTCCTGGAATCATTCAAAGGCAGGGCCTTTAAAAACAGCGCCGTGAGTCGAATATCCCGTAAACCGGACGGCATTACCCTGGATTTTAAAAATGACAGCCCCCAGGATTTTGATGTCGTTGTGGTCGCCACCCATGCAGATCAGGCCTTAAAGCTGCTTGAAACCCCAAGTGCCAGGGAAAAAGAACTTTTAGGGGCCTGGTCTTATTCAAAAAATAAAACCTTCCTGCATACGGATACAAGCGTCATGCCTCCGAGCAAAAGGGGCTGGGCCAGCTGGAATTATACACGTCACAAAAAATCCAAACCCGATGCCCCGGTAACGGTAAGCTATGACATGACCCACCTGCAGAGACTGAAGACACGGCAGCGATATTTTGTAACCCTGAATCCACAAAACCAGATCCCCCAATCCCATATAATCAAAGAAATTAATTACACCCATCCTCAATATTCTTTTGAAGCATTTAGTAGCCAGGACAAATTGCCAACCTTAAACGGAAAAAATAACACTTTTTTCTGCGGGGCATATTTCGGGTTTGGGTTTCATGAAGATGGGGTTAAGTCTGCATTACGTGTTGGAAAAAATTTCGGGGTGACCTTATGAATTCTAAAATTTTTACAGGAAAAATAAAACATCGTCGCTACTGGCCTGTGGACCATGATCTGTCCTACCCTGTGTACCTGTATGCCTTTGATCTTGACGAATTTTCCGGTCTGAATCGACGATATCCCCTTTTTGGGTACAACAAATTGGCTGTTACATCCATCCATGACAGGGATTACCTTGAGCCCGGCAATCTTCCGATCGAAGAAAAACTATCTGAATTGCTCCACCGGCACCAGATCAAACAGTCTGTTTCCAATATTATCATGATCACATCCGCCCGGTATTTTAATTATGTGTTTAACCCGGTCAGTTTTTATTACTGCTATACTGACGATCATACACTTGCGGCAATCGTTGCTGAAGTCAACAATACCTACGGGGAGCGTCATCCCTATGTGCTTAAAGCCGGCACGCCGGGATCAGGCAAGTGGATTGCAACATTTCAAACCCCCAAAGTATTCCACGTCTCCCCATTCAACAAAGTCGAAGGCATTTACCACTTTTATTTCTCAGATCCCAAAGATCAATTGGAAATTAAAATTGAGTTGTTCAATAATAACAAAAAAATAATGACCGCAGAGTTTAAGGGTACCGGGGTTCCTATGACCCCTGTCAATCATTTAAAAACAATAATGGAATATCCTTTTGCTCCCCACTTAAGTATTCCCAGAATATATGCCCATGCATTTAAGCTTTTTTTCAGGAAAAAGTTAAGCTTTAATGATAAACCCATTCCCCAAAGCCCCATGACAATGAAAAAACAAACCCCGGGTATCTTTGAAACCCTCTGTCAAAAACTTGTTTTCAAGGCACTGAGAAAAATCACCATCGGCGGCTTTAAGATTAAGATGCCGAATCAGGAAATGATTAGTTTCGGCCATCCCGAAGATTCCCATCCTGTGATCATGAAAATAGAGGACTACAATTTTTTCCAAAGAGTCATTTTGGATGGTGAGATCGGATTCGGTGAAGCTTATATGCATTCTGAATGGGATACTTCGGACCTTTTGAAATTGTTAAAGATCTTAATTCAAAACCGTGATCATTTTTCAGACGGCAACCTGCTGCTTTCGTTTTTCACCCGGATAAAGGAAAAAACCGCCCATGACGGGCGCATAAATTCCATAAAAAATACCCCGGAAAACATCCGGGCCCACTATGATTTGAGCAATGCCTTTTATGAACTTTTCCTAGATAATCAGATGATGTATTCATGCGGCATTTTCGAACAACCGGACGATTCCCTGCAAAAATCCCAGGAGCAGAAAATGATGCGTATTTTGACCCAAGCGGATATCCGGGAGACCCATCATATTCTTGAAATCGGATGCGGGTGGGGTGGTTTTGCGGTGTTTGCCGCCCAAAAAACCGGTTGTCATGTGACCGGCATTACAATTTCCAAAGCCCAGTATGACAGGGCATGCCAACGCGTAATTGATGAAGGGCTTGGGGACCGGGTCACCATAAAGCTTCAGGACTACCGCCATATAACAGGCAAATTTGACCGGATTGTCTCCATAGAAATGGTCGAGGCTGTGGGACCACAGTTTTTTTCCACATATTTCAAGCGTGGGCAAGCCCTTCTAAAACCCGGCGGCAGGATGCTCTTTCAGTCCATCATCATTGAAGATAAACGATATAAGAACTATTGCAAAGAAAGGGACTGGATTCAAAAACATATTTTTCCGGGCGGTCATCTGCCATGCCTGAAAATTCTTAAAGAGACCATATCAGAACATACCGATTTTCATATATCAAATGTTCATCATATGGGTGCCGACTATGCCGTAACCCTGTCGCACTGGCGGGATCGCTTCCTGTCAAATAAAGAGAATATCGTCAGGTTGGGCTTTGACGAGATATTCTTCAGAAAATGGATCTATTATTTTTCTATCTGTGAAGCAGGGTTTACCGTTGGTGGCATTGACGATATCCAGGTCAGCTTAGAGCTTGTTTAAAAATTAGGGGATCGAAGCGAAATTTCATGAGAATGAGAACCAATTTTCTCAAATTTTTTGTTAATAGCCGGACTATTGATCAAAAATTTGAGAAGATTGGGGCCATTCTGATGTGATTGCAGCCGATTCATCTATTTTTAAACAGGCTCTTAACCCTTTGACGCAAAAGCGTTTAATTTTTCCCAGAAAATCTGCCTTTCCTGTGCTGATTCACAGGTCCCGGGAAAGATGATGGTTTCATGGGGACGCCTGTCCAACCAGAACAACCCTGTATATTGCCCCGCCCATTTTGAAGTTGCCAGCCAGACAATGGTATCGGCACCTTGTTCCGGCGTTCTTAAAATTCTTTTCACCCGTTCATGAAATCCAGGCAGGGACCGTTCAATACCCGGGGTATCCACCCACCCGGGATGCATGGCATTTACCCGTATTCCATGTGTTTTAAACTGCTCGGCCCATATTTGAGTCAAAATGACGACCCCTCTCTTCGCACGGGCATAGGCTTTGGCCCCGTTATACTGCCCCTGGCTGTTTTCAAGATCGTTTACCTCAATTTTCTGGATATACATGCCGCCGGATGATACATTGATAATTCTTGGAGATTCCGATGCGGCAAGGGCATCCTTTAAATATTGTGTCAACAGGAATACCCCCAGAAGATCCGTCGCAAACGTCTGCTCCAATCCTTCCGGGGTGTTTTTACGCTCATTAAACAATGCACCGGCATTGTTGATGAGGATATCAATGTTCTTTTTAGAAGCCTTAAGGGTTTCTGAGACCTCCCTGATCTCGTGCATCAGGCTTAAGTCTGCAATCAAAACATCAATATGCGGGTTACCGGTCTTTTCAACAATTTCGTGACGAACCTGTTCAGCCTTTACACGGTTTCTTGCGATAATGGTTAAAAAGGCTTTTTTTTCTGCGAGTTTAAAAGCGGCCGCCTTTCCAATTCCCGAGGTGCCGCCTGTCAATACGATCTTTTTTCCGTATAGCACCCCCTTTGGTTCTGACCAGAATCTTTTGCCCAAGGCATAGCCAAATCGGCTGAACAGGATCATTCCGGGAATAATTAAATGATCTGCAAGATAATCAGGCAGGCCGCTCCCTGATTTAAACCACATCGCTTTATTGGGCAGACCTCGGCTTCCGGCAAGTTTCTGTTCAAGGCCCGCCATGGCTTTTTCACCTGTTTTTTTCATGACCGGAAACAGAAGTTTCTCAATAAGGTTACCAAACCGATGAAAGCGGATATCTGCCTGGTAATCGATTTGTGTTCCAATGGCTGTTTTTGTAAAAACAATAGTATCCATTGCCGTGAAGGACTCACCCACCCCTTTCAATACAATCCTGGAAAAAGGGACATACTCAATAATTTCATATTTCATTTTCGGACGAAAGGGGCCAAACTTCAAAACAAGATCATATTGTGAGCCAACGCCTATTTTTTTCTGATCAACCCTGACCGAAGAAACCACCCCTGGGTCCCAGGCCTGAATATGGCTGAAATCGCTGGTATATTCAAAGACATAATTTAAGGATCTTTCAACGAGAATGGACTCTTTTAATCTTATCATCAGGCCCCCTAATTTTTAAATATGCTCTTAATTTTCACCTATGACCTACATTTCGCTTGTCTCTGTAAGTATCCTAATTTATGAGAAATAAAATTGTGTATTTTCACTCAACTTTAACTCCGCTATTAATAAATTCAGATAGTTATGAATTAAAGAGCGAAATGTAGGCTATGAAATAAACTTTATTTTAAATGATTCACTTATCCTCGGGAACTCAAAGACGGTTATTTCCCAATTGCCAGTAACAAATCATCAACCTTTGGGTGATCTCCGGCTTTTTTAGATGAAAAAAAATAGCGTACCACGCCTGACGTATCTACGACAATCCCGCCACCAAGCTGAAATGTGCTTCCCTGAATGGAACCCTGCCGATGGCCTTGCTTGAATGCCGACGCAGCCTTAAATACAGATCCTATACTCACAAATCCCTTCAGGCCGTTTGAAAACCCTAAAGCTGAAAAAGCGTTGAGTGACGGATCGGAAAAAAGTAATCCGCGATATCCTGTTTTTTCCCGAAATTCCGTGAAGTGAACAGGATCACCCGACCCGATTATGACAAGATTCGCCTTGTGTTCACTGAATCGCTCTGCGTTATGGGCAAGATCAGCAACCTGCTGACGGCAGAAGACTCATCCAAAATGTCTGACAAACACTAAAGCCGCTGTTTTTTCACGCCACAGCGTTGATATTTTCACCTGTTCTCTGCGCTCGTTTAGAATAGTCAGTTCACCAAGAAGTTCAGTTGAAACATTTTCATATGCCATTTTTACCCCCCCCCTTGAAACCGTAAAATAACAAAAGGCCTCAATTTTTGAGAACTGAGGCCTTTAACGTGTATTTAAGACTAAAAATTATGAGATTTTCAACCGCCGACGTTACCACCTTCAAGATCCAT